>Ga0208951_1000017_pt1 | contig 59514 bp, 54 predicted proteins | sample GreLakmeMI27MSRF_FD_187702 | JGI IMG/M metagenome (GOLD analysis project Ga0208951, IMG submission 187702) | Freshwater lentic microbial communities from great Laurentian Lakes, MI, USA - Great Lakes metaG MI27MSRF (SPAdes) | ecosystem: Environmental > Aquatic > Freshwater > Lake | place: Great...
TTGCACTTATTAAACCGCAATGCCCCGCATCCTCCTCGCTCTGCTCGGAATGACGTTTTGCGCCGTCGCCTCGGCCGCCACGGTCGAAAAACTCACCATCGATGGCAAGGCCGTGACGGTGAAGGTCCCGGAGAAAGCCGCCCCCGGTAAGCCTTGGCTTTGGGTTGGCGAGTTCGGCGGCCACCTGAAGACGCTCGAGGACGGTCTCGTCGCCCATGGCTGGCACGTCGTTTACGTCGGCGTCAGTAATCAATTCGGCTCCTCCCGCTCGATGGCGACTTGGGAAAAGGCCTACGAAGAATTTCACGGTAAGCGTGGCTTCTCCGCCAAGCCCGCGCTCCTCGGCATTTCTCGCGGCGGTCTTTACGTGAACGCCTGGGCACGTCTGCACCCAGATCGCGTCAGCATGCTCTACCTCGACAATGCCGTGTGCGATATCCGTTCCTGGCCGGGCGGCGTCGCTCTGACGCACCAGAGTAAGGGTAGCGCCAAGGATTGGGCGTTGTATAAGACCGAGTTTGGTTATGCGAACGACGACGAAGCCAAAGCCAAGTCGCTGCAGGCCGCTGAAGGGCTCTTGCCTGCCATCAAGGCCGGCGTGTTTCTGATTTCTTGTCACGGTACCGCCGACAAGACCGTGCCATTCGAAGACAACGCCGCGCACCTCATCAAGCTCTGGCAGGACAACGGCGGCCGTATGAAGGTATTCCCCAAGGCCGGCGGCGACCATCACCCCCACGGCCTGCCCGACCCCAAGCCCCTCATCGAGGTGCTGACGGCAGAGGCCAAGTAACGAGGTAGGGGCGCGACGGTGTCGCGTCCCTACCTTGGTGGGCGCACGGGTGAGTGCTCTGGCCTTGTTTAACGGGCCGTAGCGGCGGGCTTCGACGTATTGAACTTAGCGAGCTCTGCTGCGATTTTGACGTGTAGTTCGGGAACCCAGGCGGGCTGTCTGGTTGGCAACGTTACGCCGACTTTTTTCCGGAAATCTACCGGACTCAGGATGACACGAATCTTTGAAGGCCCGGTTAGGGCGGCGAGGACGAAGAGTTCTTCTGAGGCTGGGTCGCCCATCGCAAGGCAGCCGATGGAGGCATCGCTGCCATGGATCATGATGTCGCCTCCGAGTTGGGTCCGTGCGTCTTCGCGAGCCCGTCGACGGTCTTCGGCGTTCGGATAGTTGACACGCAGGGAGAGATGGAAGCGGCTGTTAGGGTTAAGTGATTCGATCGCATAGATGCCCTCCGGCACCTGAAGGTCTCCCTCGCGCAGCTTCGGCCCCGGTCGGCCGCTGGCCGCCAGGATCGGGTATGTCTTGATTAAGCGTTGCCGGCCCTGCTTGTCAGGCGCCCATAGTTCCAGACTTTTTTCGCCTTTGAGTCCGATGAGCGTGAATTCTGAGGGCGGATAGTTCACCTGCGCCACGGCGAAGGCCGGCTCTAGTCTCTGCCTGACTTGCTCCCCATAGGCTTCGACCCTCTGGGATACGGTATATCCGGCTCTGCATTTCGCAATCACCAGGAGGCATGAGGCGATCAGCAGGGGAATCTTCATGCTTTCAGGCTAATGATCGCTGGTATTTTCCAAGTATGAATGGCCTAACCGCTAACCGCCAACCGCTACTACCGGTTGACGCCCTTACGCTTCGACCCAGCGGCCCTTTTCCTTGATGAGGTCGACGAGGCGCTCGACGGCTTCTTCCTGGGGGACGTTGAACTTGATGGGGGTCTTGCCGACGTAGAGGTTGATCTTCCCGGGGGCGCCGCCGACGTAACCGAAGTCGGCGTCGGCCATCTCGCCGGGGCCGTTCACGATGCAGCCCATGACGGCGATGGTGACGGACTTGAGGTGACCGGTTCGTTCCTTGATCTTGAGGGTCGTCGACTGGATGTCGAAGAGGGTACGTCCGCAACTCGGGCACGCGACATACTCGGTCTTGGTCTGGCGCATGCGCGCTCCCTGCAGGATGTCGTAAGCCAGCGTGAGCGACTTCGCCGAAGAGGTCGGCGTTTCGCACGACAGGAAGTCTCCGTAGCCATCAACGAGCAGTCCGCCGGCGAGGATTGAGGCTTCGATGAGGCGCGACTGGAAGCCAGGGTCAATCAGCGTGGCGTTGGCGACGGTGGCTCGGATCCAAAGCGGTGCCTCGAGCTGAGCGACATCGGCGCAGCGGACAAGTTCGCGGTAAGTCCCTGTGGCGTGCAGGCCATCCTGCGGCTGGGAAGAGGTGAGAATCAGTCGACCAGCAGGAATCGCCGAGAGCTCCTTCGTGAGCGCTGCGAGCGTTGCGCCATCGAGGTCGACGGCGAGGATGGCGTCATGTTTGGCGACGGCTTCGCCCCAGGCCTTGAGCTCAGCTCCATCGGCGGCGGCAAAGGCCTTGACGACCACCAGGCGGCACCCGGCGCCGTCGAAGAGAAAATCGGCAGGGGAGAGAGTCGTCTCGACGAAGAGAGTCGGCACGGCCTGCCCAAGGGCCTTACGCAAAGAGCGTAGGCCGGCGGTGTGCGCGGGATCGTCGAGGCGCACCAGTAGGCCTTCGGCGCGCACTTCGCGTTGGGCTGCATGGACGTCGAGAATCTCCTTCGCCGCGGCCTGCCAATCGGCGAGGCCGGCGATGCTGCGGACGATCACGCGCGGGACTTCACCTGAGCCCGCGAGGCAATTTGTTGAAAGGACGAGGAGCTCGGTCTCGCGACGGGCGAACGAGAACGGATCGGCTGGGTCGGCGGGCAGTTTGACGGACGAAGCAGCGCCGAGGGCGGCGAAGTTCTCGGCGCGGCGGACGATTTCTTTGCAGACCGGGATCTCGTGCCACGGGTCTTCCGTGAGCGACACGCGAACCGTGTCGCCGAGGCCGTCGGCGAGGAGCGAGCCGATGCCGATGGCGGACTTAATGCGGGCGTCTTCGCCTTCGCCGGCCTCGGTCACCCCGAGGTGCAGCGGGTAATCCATGCCAAGGTCCGTCATGCGGGCGGCCGCCAGGCGGTAGGCCTCGACCATCACCTTAGGATTCGAGGACTTCATCGACAGGATCATGTCCTTGAAGCCGTGGGATTCCGCGATGCGGATGAATTCGAGGGCGGCCTCTACCATCCCGTTCGGCGAGTCACCGAAGCGGTTCATGATACGGTCGGAGAGGGAGCCGTGGTTGGTGCCGATGCGGAGGCAGCGACCGAGGGCCTTGGCGCGGAGCACCAGCGGCGTGAAGGCCTCGTGCAGGCGCTCGAGCTCCTCGGCGTAGGCCGCATCGGTGTATTCCAGGACGGCGAACTTCTTCTTGTCGGCGTAGTTGCCCGGGTTCACGCGGACCTTCTCCACGTGTTCAACTGCTTCCATCGCGGCGACTGGCAGGAAATGGATGTCGGCGACCAGTGGCTGATTGAAGCCCGCCGCGCGGAACTGCTGATGAATATCTTTCAGCGCAATCGCCGCGGCCTTGTTCGGGGCCGTGATGCGGATGATCTCGCAGCCCGCTTCCGCGAGGCGGATTGCCTGGGCGAGCGTCGCCGCGACATCTTCCGTGTCGGAGGTCGTCATCGACTGCAGGCGGAGTGGATTCAGACCGCCCACGGCCACGCCACCGACGTTCACGACGCGGGTGAGGCGGCGGACCGTGCGGTGGCGGGAAGGACAATAGTCCGAGGACATGGGGGTATCTCAACCCCTTTGCCCTCAGCCGTCAACGAGCGTCAGAAATCCCAGCGATGGGACGACGGTACCCATTGATAACCCTTGCGGCCATTAGGGATCACCACGCCCAGGCCCGGCCAGGGGAGGTGGAAACCGTAGGCGCGTTCCTTCGTGGCGGCGATCTCAGCGAAGACCTTCTTGCGGGTCGCCACGGCGACTTCGGGGTTGTGGTCGAAGTCGATGAACCAATTTGGGTCTTCGAGCATCAGCACATGGTTATGGGCGAGGTCGGAGAGGTGGAGCAGCGATTGGCCGTCGGATTTAATCCGGAAGATCGCGTGTCCGTCGGTGTGGCCCGGGGCGGCGAGGATTGTGATTGCTCCGTCCAGGATCTGGTCGCCGTCCTTGTGCAGGACCAGATTGGGTTGAAGCGTGTCGAACGAGCCGCGGACGTTTCGGATCATGCCCTTGATGTCGTCGGTGCGGTGCGACTTCGAGAAGTCGGGCTCCGCGCCGCGCCAGAAGTCGACTTCCTCCTTGAGGACGTGGACGGCCGCGTTGGGGAAGAGGATCTTGCCGCCGCTGGCAAGACCACCGATGTGGTCGATGTGCGAGTGGCTGAGCAGGGTGTGGGTGACATCCTTGAAAGCGATGCCGATGGACTCCATCGCGTCGGCGAGCCAGCCCCAGTTCTGGTTCTTGTGGGGGCCGAAGCCGGCGTCGACGAGGATGACTTCCTTATCCTTCCGCAGGAGCAGGATGTTGATGTAGAGGGTGACGTCGTCGGGCCGCTCGCCGAGGTCGACGAGCGCCTTGGTCATCGCCGCCGTCTCAGCCTTCGGGAACATCTTCTTCGTCACGCAGTTCTTGAAGGTGCCGTAGCCGTCGCTGATGGACCAGGCCTCGAACTTACCGATGGCGAATTTATGGATATAGGGGTTCGGAATCGCCTTCTTCGGAATCGGATTGCCCGCGGCATCGGTCGCGGCTTGGGCGGCGGCAAGCGCGGCGGGGAGGCTCAGGGCGGCGAAGGCGGCGCCGAGGCTTCCGAGGTTGCCGAGGAACTGGCGACGGGAGTTTTCGGGGAGGGGCTTTTCCATAGGGGTGGCTTCATTCAGTCTAATCGGCCGGCAGACGGAAGCCGATTTCCTAGGATGAAACCGACGGACCCTGTTCGCAAACCTACCAAATAAGAAGACCGCCCGGGTGGGCGGCCTTTGAAGGGTTAGGGGAGGGGGTAGGGGGTGGTAAGAGTGGAGGGTAGCTACTCCCCCGACCCCTGTATCGGGTAGGGGCGACCATCCTTGGTCGCCCGCGGTCGAGCAGGGATGCTCGACCCTACCACGCTCGGCCTACTTCTTTGGACTGAAGTCCTGCGGCTTATAGACGTGGCGTTCCAAGAGCTGCTGCTTGAGCTGGAGTTCGCTGTCGCCAGAGCAGCGGCGCACGTCGTGCAGGATGATGTAGGCCATCAGCGAGAGCAGGAGGACCATGAACGTGTACTGCAGAACGATGACCGCCTTGTTGCTGAGTACGCCCTTGGTGAAGCGTTGAATCGTGGCGATGAGCATGTGCCCTCCGTCGAGGACGGGGATCGGCAGCAGGTTGAGGACGGCGAGGTTCAGGTTGATCAGCACCGTGAACCAGAGCACGCGGCGGATGTCCTCCGAGAGGTTGTAATAAGTCTTCGTGATCGAAATCACCGATGCCAGTTGCTTCACCTGGATGTCTGATCCGCGGTCAAAGAGGCGGCCGAGCGTAGTGAAGGTGGACTTCACGATGCCCACGCAGGTCTCCCAAGGGTTACGGTAGGCCAGCTCGGTCTTTGCGACGAAGGCGGCGCCGATCTGGGCGTGCTCGACGGGCTTGCCGCGCCGCACCTGCGCGTTGCGAAGGGTCAGGTTGCCGGCGTCGCCGTCGGCGCGTTTCCAGTAGACCGTGAGGTCGCGCGGGGCGCCCGCTCCGGCCTTTTCGAGGTCTTCCAGCGAGCGCACCGAGACAATCTGCGAGCGCCCGTCGACCTTGTCGATGATCGTGCCGATTTTGAGCGTCTCCGCCAGGGCCGGATCTTCGGGCGAGATACCGAGCACCATCAGCTGGTCGCGGGCGGCCGCCACGTCGTTGGTGAGCAGGTCGCGCGTGGCGGGAAGGACGACGAGCTGATGGCGGTCCTTGTCCTCGCCGTAGGCGATGATGCTGACCGGGTTGACGGTCGTGTTCACCTGGGGGGTGACGACGACCTTGATGCTCAAGCCGCCTTCGCGCTCGACGAGCAGCGTGCGGGGCTTCGCGCCGCCCTTGCGGAGCAGTTCGCGGAATTCGACGGTGTTGTTGAGCGGCTGCCCGTCGATGGAGAGCACGCGGTCGCCGGCCTTCAGTCCGGCCCGCTCGGCGGGAGAACCCGGCGCCGGCGCGACGATGACCTCGGTGCGCGGTTGCAAGCCGGCCATGCGGATCTTGTCGCCGGACTTCGAGTTGATCTCGATGAGGGCGGGCTGGATGACGATTTCCATGACCTTGCCATCGCGTTCGACCTCGAAGGTCGACGTCGGGTTGCCTTGCGAATCCCGGCGATTACCGAGCAGCACCGCCTCGGTGATCTGGTTAAAGTTGCTGACCGTGTTATCGTCGATGGTGAGCACCTTGTCCCCGGAGCGCAGGCCGGCTTGGTAAGCCGGGCCCGGGACGGTGTTACCCAAGCCCAGTTCGGCGAGATGACCGGAGCTGGTGACGACCTGTTCGGGGACGTAGCCGACGACGGTGCTGGTGGTGCCTTCGGCCACCGGCATTCCGGTGAACCAAAGGATGCACGCGATGACGAACGCGAAGATGACATTGAAGACTGCGCCCATCACCGAGACGATCATCTTGTCGGCGTAGGAGATTTTCGGGAGCTTTTCGGCTTCCTCGCTGCTCGCGCCCTCGATGCCTTCCATCTCGGCGAGCTGGGGCAGGGCGACGTAGCCGCCGAGCGGGATGATGGAGACGCGGTAGTCGACGCCGTCCTTGCCGGTCCAGCCGAAGAGGCGCGGGCCGAAGCCGATGGAGAAGCGCTCGATCTTCAGGCCACGCTTACGGGCGGCGAGGAAGTGGCCCAGTTCATGGACGAAGATCGAACCACCGAAGAAGATGGCGACGAGGGTGATGCCCCAGAGGGAGCCGAGCAGATCGCCGAACGAAAGGGTATCCATGGGAAAAGGGAAGGGGGTTTATCTCAACGGGCAAGGCCCAGGGCGAGCCTGGACGTAGCGACGCGGGTGTCGGCGTCGGTAGCGAGGACTTCGTCTAAACTGGCTGGTTCGCGGGCGGAGAGCGTCGCCAGGGCCCGGCCAACGAGTTCCGCGATGCCGGTGAAGGGCAGCTTGCCGGCGACGAATTCAGCGACGGCGACCTCATTGGCCGCGTTGAAGATGGCGGGGGCGGTGCCGCCGGTCGTGGCGGCACTCCGGGCCAGGCCGAGGCAGGGGTAACGGGCCGGATCGGGCGGAGCCATGCCCAGCGTGAGGGCTTGGGTCAGGTCAAGGTGCGGGGCGGGGCAGGGCAGCCTTGCCGGGTAGAGCAGGCAGTCCTGGATCGGGTAGGCCATCGAGGGCGGCGAGAGTAGCGCCTGGAGGCTGCCGTCGGCCAGCGTCACCAGCGAATGGATGATGCTCTGCGGGTGGACGACGACATCGATACGCTCGGCGGGGATGTCGAAGAGCCAGCGCGCCTCGATGACCTCGAGGCCCTTGTTGGCCATCGTCGCCGAATCGATGGTGACCTTCGGGCCCATGCTCCAATTCGGATGCTTGAGGGCCTGGGCGAGCGTGACGTGCCGCAGGTCGGCGAGGGGCGTGTCGCGAAAGGCGCCGCCCGAGGCCGTGAGCACGAGGCGCGCGATGTCGCCCTTGGGCTTATCGCGCAGCAGCTGGTGGATCGCGTTGTGCTCGCTGTCGACCGGGAGTAGGCGGGCGCCGGAGACACGGGCGGCTTCCGTGACGAACTTACCGGCGAGGACGAGGAGTTCCTTGCTCGCGAGGGCGACGTCCTTCTTCGCCTTGAGTGCGGCGAGCGTCGGTGCGAGGCCGGCGGTACCGACGACGGCGGAGACGACCATCGAGACTTCCGGGAGGCAGGCCACTTCGGTCAGGCCGGCGGTGCCTTCCAGAATGCGGGTGCCAGCAGGGAAAGCCCCCGAGGCGCGGGCCTCGGCGGCGGCGGCGGGATCGGCCAGGGCGATGACGCCGACGCCGAACTCCTTGGCGGGGGCGACGAGTTCGCGCCAGCGCGAGTGGGCCGCCAGCCCCGCCACGCGCAGCCGGTCCGGATGAGCCCTGACGACGCTGAGGGTGGTCGTGCCGATGGAGCCGGTGGCTCCGAGGATGGCGATGGCCCGGACGTGCATGCGGCGTGGGTATGACCGAGGCAACCGCGGCGGCGGACTGAGGCAAGCAGTTTGGGTCAGATAGGGTCTTTCGCCGTTCAACGCTTGTCTCTTTCGTCGGGATGGGTTGGCTGTCCGTATGGCCACTCAGCCTCAGGACCTCACCGGACTCTCCCACCTCGGGAACACCCAGAACAAGCCCCAGCAGACGCTGGAGACCTTCCCGAACCGTCATGCGGGCCGGAATTATGTCGTCGAGCTGACGACCGACGAGTTCACCTGCCTGTGCCCCGCGACTGGCCAGCCCGACTTCGCCAAAATTACGATCCGCTACGTGCCGGGTCCCCGCATCGTCGAGTCCAAGTCCCTGAAACTCTACTATTGGAGCTATCGCCAGCAAGGGATGTTCCATGAGCACCTTTCCAACAAGATCCTCGACGACCTCGTCGCGGCCATCGACCCGGTCTGGTGCGAAGTCACCGGCGCCTTCGGCGTCCGCGGTGGCATCGGCATCACGGTGCGAGCCGTGCACGGCAAGCAGCCGCAATCGTGAAGCGTCGCCCCGTCCAGCCAGACGACGGGGAGCCGACGGATTGGCCGGGTGCTATCCTGGTCGCGGATTTCCTGACGCGGCAGCTGGCCGGTCGGAGGTTGGCGGCCCGGACATGCCTGACTTATGGTCGCTCCCTCAAGGGCTTCGCGTCATGGATGAAATCCAACGGCGGCTGGGACGGCGATTGGTCGAAACTCACCGCGCGTAACCTCCGCGACTTCGTGATCGAGCGGCAGGGCACGCATCACCGCCGTTCGGTGCATAATCAAGTCTCGGCCTTGCGCGCCTTCCTCGCCGACCTGCGTGAGCGCGGCGGCATCACCACCACGCCAGCCGCTGGCCTCGTGCTGCCCAAGCTCCCGAAATCCTTGCCGAAGTTCCTGACCGAGGCGCAGACGGATTCACTCATGGACGCGGCGGAGACTTCAGGGAAGGACGAGCCGCAGGCGACCGCGCGCGACCTGGCGGTCCTCGAACTGCTTTATGGCGGCGGCTTACGCGTCTCCGAACTGTGCGGCATCGACGGCGGCGACCTCGACCTTGGCACCGGTCTCGTACGCCTGATGGGCAAGGGCTCGAAGGAGCGCGTCGTACCCGTCGGCGACACCGCCGTGCAGGCCGTGCAGGCCTACCTCGCCTTGCGCGGCGCGCCGGCACGCGGGGCGCCGATGTTGCTCGCCGCGCGCGGCGGGCGCCTGCATCCCCGTGCCGTCCAGCTCATGCTGAAGCGCAAACTCGCGCTCGCCGGGCTGCCGGCGGACCTCACGCCGCACAAGTTACGTCACGCCTGCGCGACGCACCTGCTCTCCAACGGCGCGGACCTGCGTCTCGTCCAGGAGCAGCTCGGTCACGCCTCGCTTTCGACCACGCAGATTTACACGCACCTCAGCGTCGCCAAGCTGCGCGAGGTGCGTCGGAAGTCGCACCCGCGGGCCTGAGGCGTTGATTCGCCTCGCCTCCGCCGGGTGGCCGGAGCATCTTCGCGAGGTGCTCGTTTCAGCCGCCCATGCGAAGCTCAACCTCTCGCTCGCCATCACCGGCCGGCGGGAGGACGGCTTCCATGAGCTCGTCAGCCTCGTCGTCTTGATCGACCTCGCCGACACGCTCACGCTTGAGGTGGGCCGTCCGCTCGGCCTTACGTGCGATGATCTTGGGCTGCCAGTCGATGGCACAAACCTGGTGCTCAAGGCCGCGGCGGCGTATGTGCGGCGCCGGCCTGGCGCCGTGGTCGGGCGCTTTCATTTAGCGAAAAAGATTCCGCATGGCGCCGGGCTCGGCGGAGGAAGTTCTGATGCGGTGGCCGCCTTGCGTCTGCTCGACCGTGCGTCCGGCGATCCGCTCGGCGCGGAGGCCCTCGAAGCGCTCGCCGCCGAGGTCGGTTCCGATTGTCCGTTCTTCGTGCGTGGCCAGGCGGCGGTCATGCGGGGCAGGGGAGAGCGGTTGGAGATCCTGCCACCGGCGGCGCGCGCCGCCTTGGCTGGCCGTAAGGTCGTCTTGGTTAAGCCTCCGTTCGGCGTGCCCACTCCGGAGGCCTATGCATTACTCGCTAAGGCCGCTAAATATCGTGCGGCGGCGCCAGTCGAAGCCGAACTGGCGGCCTGGATCGCTCGCCCCCTCGCCGACCCCTCGCCCTTGGGGAACGACCTCGCTGCCCCCGTGTTCGCCAAGTATCTCGCCTTACCTGCTGGGCTGGCTTCTTTCTGTCTCACGACTGGGACGGCTTGGCGGATGACCGGTAGCGGGAGCGCTTGTTTCAGCTTCGTCACGGACCCTTTCGAGCATGCCCGCTTGCGGGAGGACGTCCGCCGAGCCTGGGGGGCTGGTTCCTGGGTAGGAGAGGCCGTTATTTCGGGTTAGTTTCGGCTTTACTGTCGGCCGAGGGGTCGCCAAGTTGCGAGCCACTATCACCCATGGGAAGCCTCAAGAAGAAGCGTCGTCTGAAGATGAACAAGCACAAGCGCCGCAAGCGCTCGAAGGAAAATCGCCATAAGAAGCGTCTCTGGGGCTGATTAACCTCCTCTTCGGAACGATCCGGGCGGCTCGAAAGGCCGCCCGGCTCTTTTTCGGGCTTGCCCCGGCCAAGGCCGTTCCCAAACCTTAACTTTCCCAACGACCCAAACCATGGCCCGCGAAATCATCATCATTGAATGCACCGAAGCCCGCAAGGAGGGCAAGCGCCCCTCCCGTTACATGACCACCCGTAACAAGAAGCTTTCGCAGGAGAAGGTGGAGCTCAAGAAATACAACCCCTCCCTCCGCCGCCACACGCTGCATAAGGAGATCAAGGGCTAAGCTCCTTTCATCCTCCCGCCAGAAGGGCCGGCCGCAGCGATGCGCGCCGGCCCTTCTGTTTGGCGAGGGGGATGGTCAGGCCGTCTTTCCGAGACGACGCAACTGGCGCCAACGGGCCCGGTGGTGTCGAGTCCAGTCGATCAAGGCCCGTTCGAAGCCGATGTCGCTCCCCGCTTTTTCGGACTCGATCCACTTGTGTCGGAGGATCTCATCGCGTTCGGCGAGGAACTCCGCATAAAGGGATGAACGACCGGCTAGGTCGGCATCTGACTTCGGGTCCTGATTGAATTCTCGCATCCTTGGCTCCGAGGTTGCGGAAAATATGACAACCATGCAAGCCCTCGGCGACAGCTCGGTTACGCCGTCTTTTCGAGCCCCTGGAGCACCGTCAGGCCGATGGAGCGGAAGATGCGGGCCGGATTGCAGTCTGGGTGGCTGATCACGACCGGGATACCGTGGTCGCCGCCTTGGCGGATGGCCTGGTCGAGGGGGACTTCGCCCAGCAGGATCGTCCGGAGGGCCGTGGCGACCTTGAGCCCGCCGCCTTGGCCGAAGAGGTATTGGCGAGAGCCGTCCGCCGCCTCGAGAAAACTCATGTTTTCGGCCACGCCGAGGATCGGTACGCCAACTTTCTCGAACATCGCCGCGCCGCGGAGGGCGACCGCGACTGCCGCCGTCTGCGGGGTGGTCACGATGATGGCACCGCTGAGGGCCATCGCCTGGGCGATGGAGAGTTGGGCGTCGCCCGTGCCCGGAGGCAGGTCGATCAGGAGGACGTCCAATTCGCCCCAGCGCACGTTCGTCGCGAACTGTGAAATCGTCTTCATAATCATCGGTCCACGCCAGACCACCGGGGCGTCGGCATCGATGAGGAGACCCATGGACATCACCTTCACGCCGAAGTTCTCGAGGGGCAGGAGGGTGTCGCCGTCGAGGAGGGGGCGGCCGCTGACCCCGATCATCAACGGGACGGAGGGACCGTAGATATCACAGTCCATGAGCCCGACCTTGCCGGGGCGGCCCTGATCGGAGAGGGCGCGAGCCAAGGCGCAGGCCAGGTTGACCGCGAAGGTGGATTTACCGACCCCACCTTTGCCGCTGGCGACCGCGATGATGTGCTTCACCTTGCCCACCCCGGCGTCGGCGGGGAGTTTGCCGGTGGCCGCCGGAGTCGCGGCCGCGGGCGGCGTTCCCTTGGGCACGGTGACCGTGATGGCGATCTCGGGGTGCCGGGCGCCGATGGCTTGGAGGACCGCTTCGATCTCGGCATAGAGCTGCTTGGGGATTGCCGGATCGGCGCTCGTGACGGCGAGCCCGACGCTGACCTTGCCCTCAAGGGTGACCTCGATGCCTTTCACCAGACCGAAGGAGACGATGTCTCGGCTGTAGCCCGGGTAGCGGACCTGACCGAGGGCCTTCTGGACAGATTCCTTATCGAGCGACATCAGCAGGATTGAACTCCCTGCCCCACTTAGGTCAAACTGCTATCCTCCAAACAGCCCTGACCGATGCGCTTCCTCGTCTTCTTCGCCCTCTTTCTCTCCGCGCCCCTCTTCGCCCAAGGCAATGTCCGGGTCGATACCGAGATCGATGGTTCAATCAGCCGCAAGATTGTGCCGGTGGCAATCGTCTCGGACGATCCGGTGCTGCGCGACCTCGTCCAATTCGCGCTTTCCACGCACGGGGCGATCGAAATCTCCGCGGGCTCATCCGTGAAGGTGCGCATCGGCCGTAGCGGGCTCGCCGCCGTGGTCGCCTGCGATAACGCGCTGTACGCGTTCTCGACGAATGTCGAAGGCAAGGACGAGGAGCAGCTCGCGCTCCGGGTCGCCGACGCCGCCATCGTGGGACTGGGCCGCCGCTGGCAACTCAAGCCGCTGTTCGCGGACACCAAGATCGCGTTCGTTTCGAAGCGCACGGGTAAGGATGAGATCTACGTCACCAACCTCGCCCGTTCCAAGACCCTGCAGCTGACGAAATACGGCAGCACCTCGATCGGCCCGCGCTGGTCGGCCGACGGCTCCCGCATTTTCTTCATCTCCTCCTTCCGGGCCGGCTGGCCGGAGATCTTCTCGACCAACGGCTACGGCGAGGCCGCCAAAGTGATCACCAACGCGCGCGGAGCCTTGGGTGCTGCGAGCAGCGGGCCGGACGGTCGCATCGCTTTCGCTTCCTCCAACAAGGGCACCATGGATATCTTTGTCGCCGGCCCGCAGGGCCAGTCGCCGACGCGCGTGATCAAGGCCCCAAGTAACCAATGGGTGAACACCGATCCATCCTGGTCGCCTGATGGCTCCCGTTTCGCGCTGACCGCTGGGCCGTCGGGTAGCCCGGGCATCCACCTCGCGAGCAGTGCCGGCGGTGCCCTGCAGCGTATCTCCACTGGCTACAATTACTGCACCGAGCCCCGCTGGAATCCGGTCGTGCCTAATCAGCTGGTCTTCACCTTTCAGTCGGCCGGTGCGCTCCGGCTCGGTCTGATCGATATCTCGGCTGGTACCGTCACGCCCATCGAGGCGAAGAGCCCCGTCTCGCTGGCGCATGCTTCCTGGTGTGCCGACGGTCGCCACCTCGTCGCGGCCCAAGCGGGTTGGTTGGCCGTGGTCGACAGCGTGACCGGCAAGGTCACCCGCCTGACGTCGCCGCAGCTGGGCGATTGTTCCGCGCCGGATTGTTGGACGCGCCGCGCGAGGTGACGGTTTTTAAGGGACGTCCAAGCCCGGCGGCGTGGTTGATTCGCGAGGCTCAGGGAAGCAGCGACTCTTCGCCTGCCAGGTCTGCGCGTGGTCGAAGCGATCGCCGACCTTGAAGGCGGCGAACTTTTTCTCGTCGACGAGCACCTGGAGCTCGTCGGTATCGCTCTGTCGCGCGATGGCGAGGTAGTGCCAGGTCGGCGAGACGCGTTTCACGTCGAAGCTATGGTGCGGCGTGGACACCGTCGCCTTGAAGGTCTTGGCGCCGACCGTTGTCTTCTTGGTGACGAAATAGCGCTCCTGCGCGAGGAAGTATTCGGCGGGCAGTGGTTCGGCCTGCCATCGGGTCTGGTCGAAGCAGGCGGCCCCCCATGAGGCGAAGGCGGGCCGGCCGCCGATGCTGAGTTCGACCACGACCTGCGGGCTCATCGAGGTGTTGATGGGCGCGATCATCTCGAAGCGGAAAGTATCGTCCTTGCCGGCCGGTGCGGTCCGGAGGGTCTCGTCCTTGATGAGAGTTGCGAGCTCCTTGCCGTCTTGGGCGAAGAAAGCCGACCAACTCTGCGGGCCCGTGAGGGGGTTGAGGAGAGCGTTTTCCGAGGCCCGCAGGAGCTCAAGGGTCCGGCCCGATGGGATTACCTTGAGCAAGTGGACTTTGCGTTCCTTCGCGATTTTTCCATCCGCTTGGCCGAGGGTTTCTTGCAGGCGCGTCGGCGAGAACTGGGCGGAGAGGAAGAAGGACTTCTCGGGGTTGATCTTCAGGCGATTAGCCAAGGCGGTTTCTACCGAAATACCGCCCGAGGGCTTATCGAATGCCAGTTCCGCGACCCTCTGGACGGACCAGCGCATCTGCTTGATTCCTCCGCGGCCGGCGAGCAGTTCCACCTTAGCGAGGGGCTCTTTCTCGAGCATCGGTGCGGACATCAGCGCGCCGAGCGCAGCGGACAAGGGCGGGACATAGAGAGCGGCGATTATCGCCACGGGGATGGCGAGAAAGAAGCAGGCGGTCTTCGCCAGGCCATGCCGCCGGTGTTCGTCCCGGAGGGCGGACTCTTTGGCGCTGACGGCCCTGACCGCTTGGACCTGCGTGAAGCCATCGACTGAACCGACGTCGGCCAGACCATAGACGAGGAGCTTTTTCCGCAGGTCGGGGTCGATACGGGTGGCGTTGGCTTCGTCCTCGGCTGCCGTGGGGATATCCTTGGTGCGCCTGACCTTGAGGGTACTGCCAAAGCTGAAGTGGGTCGAGAGCGGCACCCAGTCCGTCGAGCCCTCCAGCGCGCACGGCGTAGAAGCGTCCACCGAGCCGGCCGCGATCATGGCCGTGATTTCATCCTCGGCGAGGGGTCCGCGGGTTTCGTTGCCGATTTGGAGCGAGAAGCAGCGCATGCGGGCGGAATCCATTCTCCTTGAGTTTTCCCAAGTCTGCTTGCCACCGATGGTTACGCAAGACGAATGGGTCTGAGCGATACCTTTTGCCAACCGCACGGGAATCCGCTTGGCTGTTATTCGTTCAATGGGCAACCCCGGCATCAATCAATCGCAGAAGCAGGTCCAAGGCTTGATCCTCACGCCGCAGCTGCGCCAGTCGCTGCGTATCCTCCAAGTGCCGGCGGCCGAGCTGCTGCGCGAAATCTCCGAGGAGATGGCGGCCAATCCTTTGCTGGAAGAAGTCGAACCAGTCGGAAGCGAAGCCCCGGAGGCGGCCGCCTCGTCTGACGGACCAGAAGAGGAAGGGCCCCGCGAGCTGTCCTTGGGCGACGATGATTTTGACGCGCTGAAGCGCATGAAGGAAGATTGGGACGAAAGCTACTACGAGGAGATCCGCTCCCAAGGTTATACGCAGGAAGACGAGGAACGCCGCCGCCACATGATGGAATCCGCGACCGGCGAAGCCTCGCTCTCCGAACATCTGGCGGACCAGGCCCGGACGGCGTCCGACGATCCCGCCGTGCAGGAAGCGCTCCGGCTCCTGATCGCCTCGCTCGATGAGCGAGGCTTCGTCGAGGAGGACCTTTCCACAATCGCGTTGCGTTCGGGCCAGCCGTATGAGGCCGTCACGACGGCGCACACGCTGCTGATGGCCTTCGACCCGCCGGGTATCGGGGCCCGCGACCTGCGCGAATGCTTCTTGGCGCAGCTGCGCCTTCGCAACCGCCGGCTGTCCACGGCGGCGCGCCTGGTCTCGGACTGCTGGGAGCCGATGATGGGCCGTCGCCTTGAAGAGTGCGCGACCGTGCTCGACGTCGAACTCGACGACGTGCGCGAAGCCCTGGCCGAACTCGCCAAGCTCGAGACCATCCCCGCCCGCCGCTTCGCCCGCGACGAGAACCGCGCGGTCACGCCCGACGCCACCGTCGGGCTCGACGAAGACGGCCGGTGGCAGGTCGTCATGGATGACCGCCATGTGCCCCGACTCCGACTTGTGCCAGCCTACAAGGACATGCTCGCCGGCCAGGTGCTCGGCGACAAGGAGCGGGCATATATCCTCGAGCGCATGCGCCAAGGTAAGTTCCTCATCGGCGCGATCGAGGAACGCCAGCGCACCATCGAGAAGCTCGCCCATATCATCGTCGATCGCCAAGCTGATTTCTTCGAGCACGGTCCCTCCAAGTTGCGTCCGCTCACGATGAACGACGTCGCGAAGGAGATGGGCGTCCACGAGACCACCGTCGGTCGGGCGGCGGCCAATAAGTGGATGCTCACCCCGCACGGTCTCCGAGAATTTCGTTGGTTCTTCACTTCCGGGGTCGCGACCGCCGACGGCGGCACCGTCGCCCAGGAAGGTGTCCAGGAGATGATCGCCGACATCCTCGCGCGGGAGAATCCCGCTGAACCGATGGCCGACGAGGCCATCACGGCCGAGTTGCGCAAGCGCGGCGTCCAGATCGCCCGCCGCACCGTCGCAAAATACCGGGAGGCGCTGGGCCAGCCTTCGGCGCACATGCGCCGCCGGCGTCTCTGATCAGTCGAGCCGCCCGAGGACCGCATCCCAGCCGAAGTTCGTCATGTCGGGGAAGAGGAACTGCACGCCTGCCGTCAACCCGCCGGGTAGTTTGACTGGGGCCGTCACGGCAGGCAGGCCCGCCAGCGAAGCCGGTGCATTGAGCGTGAGCAGTCGGTGGCGGTGCGCCGCGTCGGCCGCCGTCTTGCTGACTGCGCCGCCGAAGGTGGCCGGCAACGCGATGAAGTGGTGTCGGCGGAAGATGGTGCGGAAGGCGTCGGCCACGCGGGCGCGGACGGCTTCGGCGGCGCGGAGTTCCTCGTAGGTACGACGCCGGCCAGCGTCGAGGCGCTCCCAGACGACGGGATCGTAGTCGTGCCGGCGGCGTTCCAGCCAGCTGGCGTGGACGCGGGCCGCGGCGTTGCCGGCCAGCGTCTGGTAGGCCTCGGCGGCTTCCGTGCAGGCGAGCTGCAGCAGCTGTGCGGCCGCCGGGTCCGTCTGGGCGCCGGCCCGCAGGGCGACGTCTCGCATGGCCGCGAGGTCCTCCGGCGGGATAGCCAGTCCCAGGTCGCCGGCCCAGAGACCGGCGCCGGCCGGCGGGGCTTCGCCGAGCACGGCGGCGGAGACTTGGCGCAGATCCTTGGCTGTGCGGGCGATCCAGCCTTGGGTATCGTAGCCGGGAGACAGGGGGAAGATATCGCCGACGGGGGCGATGTCGGGCGAAAGACGCAGGCCCCAGACGCCGCAGTAACCGCAGGGTACTCGAATCGAGCCGGCGGTATCGGTGGCCAGGGCGAACGGCACGAGCCCTCGGGCGACCGCGAAGGCTGCGCCGGAGCTGGAGCCGCCTGTCAGCAGGTCCGGATTTTCCGGATGAGGGCAGTCCCCGTAGTGTGGGTTCTCGCCGCTCAAACCGAAGGCGAATTCGTTGAGCTGCGTGCGACCGCATTCGATCGCGCCAGCATCGGCCTCGAATGCCGCGGGGAGGGAGGACGACGTCCGGGGTGCGCCGATTTCCTCTGGGAGGAAAGTCGAGCCAGCGTAGGTCGGTTCGCCCGCGCGGAAGTAGAGGTCCTTCGTCAGGAACGGCACTCCGCCCAGCGCCGCCTCACGCAGTGGCCAGGCCGCTTCAAAGCGGCGCATCAGCGTGGCGACGTCGGGGAGGCCGCAGAGGGCGGACCGTTGTTCGTCGGGAGCGAGTGCGGCCAGCTTGATGAGAAATGCCTCCGCCGCCATGCGCGGACCGCGCGTGAGGAAGAACTCACGCCAGTCTTCCACGGACTGCGGCTGCAGGTTCACAGGTCGAGGGGGACGCCCGGGTCGGGATCGTGCACGCGGGTGCCGGGCAGCGCGGCGGCGAGGGTCTCTTTCATCCAGGCCCGAGCCGGCGGGTCGCCGTGCGTCAGAATGATGTCCTTCGGGGCCAGGTCCTTCGCAAAATCGATGAGCTCCTCGCGATCGGCGTGACCGCTGAGGTGGAAGCGTTCGACCTTGGCGCGCAGGATCGAGGTGTGGTCGAGGGACTTGAACTTGAATTCCCCGCCGGGGTTCATGCCGATCAGTTCGCCGCCCGGGGTCTCTGGGTCGCAGTAGCCGACGAAGAACACTGCGTTCTCCTCGTGGTCGAGCATGTTTGCGGCGACGCGCCAAGCGGGGGTTTTTTCGACGAGCATGCCGCTTGAGAGGAGGTAGATGCCCCGCTCCGGCATGTTCTTGCCAGGCTGCACGTATTTGCGGGAAAGGGGCAGGATGCCAAGGTCCCGCAGGACCTCGCGGCGGAACTTCACCTGTTTGGTCTTCTTGCTGGCCGCGTCGAGGTAGTCGCAGAGGTCGAGGCCGAGCCCGGAGCAGAAGATTGGCACATCGGCGAGGTCTCCCTCGTCGGCGACCTCTTGCAGCAGCATGAGGACTTCCTGCATGCGGCCGAATGCGAAGGCCGGCAGCAGCACGGAACCCCCGGCGTCGCAGACGGCGTTGATGGCCTTGATGAGCCGGCGTTCTTCCCGGCCGCGGTCGAACGACGGCTGAGTCGCGGTCGCTCCGCGCGTACATTCCATCACCAACGTATCGACGGGCGTCCGGGGGAAATTGGCGGCGGCGACCGTGCGCTGGGCTTGGAAGTGGACGTCGCCGGTGAAGAAATGCTTTTTCCGGCGGTGTTCGACCAAGCAGCCGACGGCGCCCGCGGTGTGCCCAGCGAGGTGGAAGGTGAGGGCGACCTCCTCGCCGCCGCGACCGATGACGCGGGGGTTGGCGAGGGGCACCGCCGCCAGGGCGTTCTCGACGCGCTCGACGTCGGTTTCGACATAGAGCGGGTAGTCGGCGTTACCGGTCTCCTCGCGCTGGCGTTTCATCACTTGGATCGAGTTGCTCAGGAGACGCCGGACGAAAAGGGTCGTGGCGGCCGAAGCAAAGACGCGGGCCGTCGGGTGCTGCTTCAGCAGGAGCGGGAGCGAGCCAAGGTGGTCGAGGTGGCAGTGCGTGAGGATCACGCCGTCGACTCCGCCTTGGATCTTATCGAGCTGGGGTAGCGCCTTGCGGCCGTCCAGTTTCGGATGGAGGCCGCAATCAAATACCAACCTCAGTCCACCGAATTCGGCAAGTAGGCAGTTGGCGCCGATTTCGCGGCCAGAATTAAGGTCAGTGAGTCGCATCAGGAAGGATCGGGGGGAGGGGTCAGGGGGAAGACCGGGATACGCGTGAAGATACGTTCGCCGGAAGCGGTGGTGCCGTGGAAGGAACCTTCGGCCGTCCGCGGGCCGCCAGCCAGGTGGTAGCTGTTATAGGAGAATTTTTCCCCGGGGGGCAGGGTAGGGGTCTCGCCCACGATGCCATCTCCCTCGAAGATCTCGATCTGGCCGTCCGGCGAGCGGATGATCCATTTTCGCCCCAGCAGCTTCACCGTCTCCTGCGAAAGGTTGCTGATGGTCAGGAAGTAGACGAAGGCGTGCGGGGTTTCGGGAGGAAAGTTGGCATCCCGGTGGTGGACCACCTTGTCGACGGTGACCCTGAGGCCTGGGAGTTCCTTTCCGGTGGGTTGCACTTGGGCCAAGACAAGAGGGGATGGTCCGGCTAAGGAAGCCATAAATCCGTTAATCGTGGGGATAGTGCCCTTACCTTCTTGCTCCTCATGGCCGACGACCTTTGATGAGGGCGGATGCTTATCTCAGCCGAGCGCAAGAGCAACCTCGGGCGCGTCCCGCGGAAATGGTGGCTTGTTTCCGCCTACCTGCTGCTCCTCGCGCTGTCGGCGACCTTCCCCTTCTTCAGTGCCATCGAGACCGCCGACAAGGGTGACCCAATCCGGGTCCCGGCCTTCGACTACGTGGATGATAAGCTTACGCGTCTGGATATCACCATTCCCATCCGGGCCCGCCTCCACGGCGTCCAAGGCGGGGAAGAAGCCCGGCAATCCGCCCAGCTGGTCTTCCGTAAGAAGGTCATCGTCTATCTGCACCGCATCCCTTGGGACCAGCGGGGCTCGCAGTTCTGCGCGGAGCTCGCCCGCGACCCCGACATCTCCGTCATCGAGCCCTTCCTGCCGGGCTTCCGCAACACGTCTGGCGCCGTGCCTAATCATTCGATGGAGGTCAACGCCGAGGTCGTCGCCGGCCTGGTCGAACACTTCGGTCTCAAGGAGTACCACGTCATCGGCCAAGGTTACGGGGGTATCGCCGCCCTCGAGCTGGCTTCATCCCATCCGGACCGCGTCCGCTCCCTGACGTTGATCTCCTCGCCCGGCGCCCAGGAGTTCGAGCTGATGGGGAATCCGCTGGTCAACAAGATTGTCTATGGCTTCCAGGGAGCCGGCCTCTGGCTCTTCAGTCGTTTGACGCCTTCTTTTGGTGCCGTCGATCTGCTGCCGGTCGACGGGAACTATGCCCAGACCGTCTTCGATACCGATATGACGGAGTCCAAGAAGCTACTCAGTCAGTGGACGCAGCCCCTGCTTCTCATCCACGGTGAAGACGATTGGATGACGGCAGTCGAGACCGCCAGGTATTCCGCTCTGCTGGCGCCGCAGGCCAAGCTCGCGGTCATCCCGGGCGGCCGCGATGCCGCCTTCGAGGCCATTCCGGAGGTCGCCGGCAAAGTCCGGGATTTCACCGCCGAGGTCGCCGGCGGAGCCGGGGCGCGGGTGACGTCGCCCAGCCAGGAATACCCGCCGATGCCGCTGGCGAGCGGCATGCGCTACTGGATCCTGCTCCTCGTCATCCTACTCTGCACCTTCGTCGCCGAGGATCCGACCTGCCTGGCTTCTGGTCTGATGGTCTCCGTTGGCATCATCGACTTCTGGTCGGCCGCGGCAGCCTGCACAATCGGCATCTTCATTGGCGACACGGTGCTGTATTCCGTCGGTCGGTTCCTTGGTCGGAAGGCCATCCGGAAGGCGCCGTTGAAATGGTTCATCAAGGAGCACAAGGTCAACCAATGGGCGGGCTGGTTCTCGACGCCGAAGGGCATGCTCGTCGTCGTCAGTTCCCGCTTTGTCCCCGCTAGCCGCGTCCCCACGTTCGTGTCCGCCGGTATCATGAAGCTGAACGCCCTACGCCTCGGGCTGCTGCTCCTCGTGGCGGCCTTGATCTGGACGCCCCCGTTGATGTGGCTGGGCTACACTTATGGCTCCGCGGCGATGGACATTCTTTATCGCTTCAAGAACAACGCCCTCTGGGTGATCATCGGCTTCCTGTTCTTGCTGCACTTCCTCACCCACTGGATGGTGCCGGCGTTGACGTGGCGCGGCCGCCGGCAGATCGTCATGAAGGTCCGCGGCTTCCTGCAGCCTTCGTTGTGGCCCTCGGCGCTGCTCTATTTGCCGATCCGGCTCGGTATCCTCTGGCTTTGCCTCCGCTATCGCCGGCTGACCGCGTTCGCCTCCGCCAACCCCTCCTTCGGCGTCGTCGGTGGTTTCATCGGCGACACAAAATCCCTCCTCCTGCGTCCCTTCCAGCGCGACTCGCGTTGTTGCCCGACCTTGGCGCTCTCCCTTGAGGATAGCCAAGAGGAGCGGGTCAAGCAGGCCGCCGCTTTCGCCGCCTGCCATGCCTTCCCGGTCGTCTTCAAGCCGGAGGTCGCCGAAGACGGCGCCGGCCTGCGCTACGTCGCCAATCAAGTGCAGCTCGAACGCCTCGTCCGCTCAGCCCAGGAGGACTTTCTTCTGCAGAAGTTTATTCCTGGACTCGAATTCGAAGTCGTCTGGCGTCGTAATCCCGGCAAAGACGACGGCCATGTCATGACCCTCGTGCAGAAGCGCGACGTCACCGTCCGGGGCGATGGCGCGCAGACGCTCGAGGAGCTCATCTGGCTCGACGAGGTGGCGGTCTCTCGCGGCGAACTCTTCATCCAGTGCCATGCGCGCGGACTCAACCGCATCGTCCCGGCCGGCGAGAAAGTGACGCTCAATCTCAGCGGTAGCTACGGGCACGGCGCGCGCTGCCTGCGTCGCCAGGATCTCGTCACCACGGAGCTCGACCTCGCCATGGGGGCTTTCGCCAAGCGTTTCCCGGGTCTGCATTTCGCTCGGTTCGACCTACGAGCCGGGACGATCGAGGACCTCAAGGCCGGCCGTTTCATCGTCACCGAAGTGGGCGGCTGCTGCCACGTCTCGAGTCTCTTGCGCGACAGCGCGCTGCGCCTCTCCCGTTCGTACGCCATCGTCTGGGTCCAGCTCAAGGCCTGCCTCGAGGCCGGCGCCTATAATCTTTCTCAGAATGTCCGCCCCGTTCCACTCAGCGAGCTCATGGCCCGCTGGAGCCAGGCTCGTGGGCGCGCCGACGAGTTTGCGGTCAGCGAAGAAAGCTGATCAGTCGCGCGCCGTGAAGGCGTGGCAGAGGGCCGTGGCGGCGGCGTCGGATTCATCCAGCGGCAATGCGTGGCCGAGGTGGAGCACCGACCGGATCATCCGGCCGACCTGTTCCTTCTTGGCGGCGCCATGGCCGGCCACCGCCAATTTGATGCGCGTGGGGGCGTATTCGCCGACCTTGACCCCCAGGCGCGCGAGGACGCTAAGGGCGGCGCCGCGCGAGGCGCCCATGGCTTGGGCGGTCCGGAAATTCTGCACGTAGATAGTCTCCTCGATGGCCGCGTGCGTGACGGCGTGTTCGCGGACCAGTCGCTCGACCGCGTCAGCGATGCGACCAAGGCATTCGAAGGGTGCGAGCTTGGCACCCAGCCGGACGGAGACGCTTGCGAGGAGGCGCATCGGTTCAGTGCGCGCGTCGATGACGGCGAGGCCAGTGCCGCGCAACGAAGGGTCGATGCCCAGGATGATGGCGCGACAGCCGCGCCCGCCGAGACTGGCCTTGGCCGGACGGCTTCGCTGGGCCTTCCCCCCGGTTGGTGATGCCGCGACGCCCCGGAGCTTGTCCGTCCAGAGCGAGCGCGAAGATTTGCGGGCCATGGGATAACGATGGGCGCTCGCGCCATGATTTCCACCGCAAAAGCGCCAGCGCCGGATTGCCACGGTGGGTGAGCGAGCTAAGTTTGGGTCATGCGGTCCATGCTCTCCCTCACCTGCCTTGTCTGGGGTACGCTGGGCGGGGCCGCGGAGCCCGAGGTCATTCGCCGGGTCGTCCCGGTGATGCCGGCGCTCGCATTGAGGAGCGTCGGCAAGCTCAACCTGAAGCTCGTGCCGGAGTGTTCGGCTCTTTGGCCCAGTCCTTCGCAGCCGGGCGTCTTCTGGACGCTGTCGGACTCGGGCGGCCAGCCGGTGATCACGCCAATACGGGCGGACGGCGCCATGGTGCCGGTCGGCCAAGGTTTCTGGGGCGCGGTCACACTTAAGGGCGCCACGAACGTCGACTGGGAGGCCATCGCAGGCGATGTCGCCGGCAGCATGATTGTCGGCGACGTCGGTAACAATGTCTCTCGCCGCAAGGAACTGGCATTCTATCTGTTCAAGGAGCCGGCTTTCGGCGTCACCACCGTCGACAAGGTCCGTAAGGTGGGCTTCAAATGGCCCGACCAGACCGCCTTTCCGGATCCGGAACTCACCTATGACTGCGAGGCGATGTTCCTCCTGCGCGGGCAGCTGCACTTGCTAACTAAGCATCGCCGTGACACCCTGACGGATCTTTGGCGGGTGGAGATTCCCGCGGTCGGAGAGCGCGCGACGTTGACCAAGGTGGCCCGGTTTGACATCGGCGGCATGGTCACGGATGCGTGCCTTTCGCCGGACCAGACGCGGCTGGCGATCCTCACTTACCGCAACCTCTGGGTCTTTGACGTCCCGGCGGCGGGCGCGGATTTCTTCCGGGCGCCGGCGCGGTATGCCCCGCTCGCCCCGCCGGCACTTTCCTTCCAGATCGAAGGCTGCGCGTGGCTCGACGCCAGCCATCTCCTCCTCGGCTCCGAGCAGGGTGATCTCTTCCGCATCGCGCTCACGGACCTCCGCGAGGTAAAGTAAAACAAGAAAACCGGCGGCCTTGCGGCGCCGGCCTTCGGTGTTCGCTGTCAGGTCGCTTAGAGTGCCTTGGCGGCAGCGACCACGGCTTCCTTGGTGATGCCGAGCTCCTTCATGACCACGTCGCCCGGAGCGGAGAGGCCGAAGGTGTCGGTGCCGAGGGCCTTGCCCGCGGTGCCGACGTAGCGGCCCCACGAAATCGTCACGCCCGCTTCGATGCTGACGCGCTTCGTGCAGGCGGCGGGCAGGACTTCTTCTTGGTAGGCCTTCGGCTGGCGCGCGAAGATTTCCATCGAAGGCATCGAGACCACGCGGACGCCCGCGCCGAGTTCTTCGCCAGCCGCGAGGGCCAGCGAAAGCTCGCTGCCCGTGCCGATGAGGATGTGGGTGAGGGGAGCGGTCTCCTGGCGAAGGACGTAGCCACCTTTGAGCACGCCTTGGCGGCGTGTGGCGACTGGGACGGCGTCGAGAGACGGCACGTTCTGGCGGGAGAGGATGAGGGCGACCGGGCCGTCTTTGCGCGCGATGGCGTGGGCGAAGGCGGCGGCCGTCTCCTCGGCATCGCCCGGGCGGAGCACGTCGAGGTTCGGGATGCAGCGCAGGGCGCTCACGGTCTCGACCGGCTGGTGGGTCGGGCCGTCTTCGCCGACGCCGACGGAGTCATGCGTGAAGATATAGAAGGTCTGGAGCTTGGCGAGGGCGGCGATACGGATCGAAGGGCGGAGGTAGTCGGAGAACGTGAGGAATGTCGCCCCCGAGCCCTTGAAGACGCCGTGGTAGGCCATGCCGTTGAGGATGGCGCCCATCCCGTGCTCGCGGATGCCGAAGTAGAGGTTGCGTCCAGCGGGGGTCGCGACGTCGAAGTCGCCGACGTCCTTGATGTAGTTCTTGGTCGAGCCGTGGAGGTCGGCCGAACCGGAGAGCACGAGCGGCGAAGCCTTGGCGACGGCGTTGATGCACGTCTCGCCGGAAACCCGGGTCGCGAGGGTGTTCTTGCCGAATTCCGGGATGGCTGTGAGGAGCGACTGGACGTCGCCGAAGTCGCCTCGCTGCGCCTTAGCGAGGAGGGCGGCCTTCTCGGGGTTGGCCTTGGACCAAGCGGCGTAGGTCTGCTGCCAGGCAGCGTGTGCGGCGGCCTGCTGCGCCTTGCGGGCGTTGAAGTAAGCGCGGGTCTCGGGGGAGACGTAGAATTTTTCTTCCGGCAGGCCGAGGGCCTTGCGCGAGGCGTCGACAAACTTCACGCCGGCTTCGCCGTGGCCCTTGGCGGTGCCTTGGACTTCGGCGATGCCCTTGCCGATGACGGTCTTGCAGATGATCAGCTTGGGTTTGCCGTTCTTACTGGCGCGGGCTTGGTCAAGGGCGGCGGCAATCGGGGCGAGCTCGTTGCCCTGTTTGATGGTGAAGACTTCCCAGTGGGCGGCTTCGTAGCGCTTGGCGGTGTCCTCGTTCTGCGTCTTCGAGGCCATCGCGTCGAGGGTGACGTCATTGGAGTCGTAAAGCATGATGAGATTATCGAGTCCGAACCGGCCCGCAAAGGAAGCGGCTTCCTGGGAGATGCCTTCCTGCAGGCAGCCGTCGCCAGCGAGGCCGACCACGAGGTGGTCGAAGATCTTGTGCTCAGCGGTGTTGAAATGCGCGGCGGCCATCTTGGCGGCAACGGCCATACCGACGATATTCCCGGTGCCTTGGCCAAGGGGGCCGGTGGTGGCTTCGACGCCGACCGTCTCGCCGAACTCGGGGTGGCCCGGGGTCTTGGAATGGAGTTTGCGGAAATTCTTCACCTCTTGGAGCGGGAGGTCGAAGCCCGCGAGGTGGACCCACGCGTAGACGAACATCGAGCCATGGCCGGCGGAAAGCACGAAGCGATCACGGTTGATCCAGGAGGGGGCGGCGGGGTCGTGGCGCAGGAAATCACCATAAAGCACGGCGCCGATCTCGGCGGCACCGAGCGGTAGTCCGAGGTGGCCCGAGTGGCAGGCGGCGACGGCGTCCATGGCGAGCCCGCGGGCTTCGGTGGCGGCACGGGTAAGGTCAGCGGCATGGTTGAGCGACATAGACCATATCCGTAAGGGATAAAGGGTCGGGGTTTCCAGCCTTGAATGAGCACGTGTTCCCCTTCAAATTTCTCTCATGTCCGACCCAGCACTCGAAGAAGGCACGGTCCTCCGGCTCGATTTCGGAAAACTGCGAAAAATCGCTTCAGGTCAGGCTGATGTCATCCCGGCCGTCGCCCAAGACGCCCAGACTGGCGAGGTCTTGATCGTCGGGTACGTCAATGAGCTGGCGCTGCAGACCGCCTTACGCGAAAAGAAAGCGACCTTCTGGAGTACGTCGCGCAATGAACTCTGGATCAAGGGACTGACCTCGGGCGATTTCCTCGAACTGATCGAGGTGCGCGTCAACTGCGAGCAGAACTCGATTCTTTATAAGGTGCGTCCCGCCGGCCAGGGCGCCTGTCACACGAAGGAGAACGGCAAGGCGCGGCCGGGTTGCTATTACCGTCGCCTCAAGGCGGATGGTTCGCTCGAAAAAGCCTGAGCGTCAGCGCCGGCCCAGGGCCTGCAGGACAAGGTCCGTCTCGATGTCGAAGCGGATCACGAGTAGCTTGGTCTGACGCGTCAGCCGATCGGCGCCCGGCCGCGCGGCGAAACCGAGTGCTTCGAAATCACCTTGGCGCTCGGTGAGTCGCTTGAGCGCGGCTTCGGCCTCGTCGCCCGTGCGAAAGGCGAACGCAACGGTCGCGACGAGGAAGGCGCCATTGTCGCTCTCGCCGACCGCAATCGTGGCGCTTTCGGCTGGCCCACCTGCTTCGACGAGCGCCCGCCCGAGCCAGCGTCGCCGGCCGGCGGTCTCGAGCAGTGGGCCGACCTCGGTGGTGTGCACGATGAGATAGCCGTGGGGCAGGGCCGCCCACTGCGCGCGGGCGATGCCCGGAAGGCTTTTGCCGCCTTCGGGTGGGTCGCTTAGCGGCAGACGGGCCTCGGCTGGACCAGCGGGCACGAAGCCGACTTCGATGCGCTCAGGCTTTGCGGTCCGCAGTTCGGCGAGGCGCGTGCGCAGGCCTTCGCGGCGGGTCGGCTCGGTCAGTTCCGCGAGCGCCCGGAGGACGCCGTCCGCGCAACGTCGGTCCGCCGCTTCACGGGGATCGACGACCGCGACCTCGCGGCTGCGCGGGTCGACGGAGAGACGCAGGTCGCCGGGGCGCAACCAGCGCCAGGCCAGCAGGCCACCGACCGACATCACGGCGAGCAACAGCAGGGCGGCAGGGCGGGGCATCGACCGAAGATTAAACCGCCATCGTCCGCCCGGGACAAGCGGATTGGCCGACCGACCCATCCGGGCACAAAAAAGGGCGTCGTAAGACGCCCTTGAGGAGGGTGTTAATCCGAGGATTAGTAGCCGCCGCGATCGCCGCCGCCGAAGCCGCCGGAGCGACGTTCGCCGCCGCCGAAGCCGCCACGAGAGCCGCCGCCACCGCCGCCGCCGAAGCCGCCGCGAGAGCCGCCGCCGCCGAAGCCGCCACGATCTCCACCGCCGAAGCCGCCGGAGCGAGGACGGTCGCCACCGAAGCCGCCGGAGCGGGGACGGTCACCACCGAAGGACGGGCGTTCTTCGCGAGGACGGGCGACATTGACCTTCAGGGGACGACCCATGAAATCGATGTTTTCAGTCTTAGCGATCGCATCCTGAGCTGCTTGCGCGTTGGCCATCGTCACGAAGGCGAAGCCGCGGGGACGACCCGTGAACTTATCCATCATGACTTCCACGGAGACCACTTCGCCGCCTTGGGAGAAGTGAGCGCGGATGTCGGCTTCGGTTGCGGCCCAGGGCAGGTTGCCCACGAACAGTTTGTTTTCCATATCTTTTGTTTTTGCTTTGTTTACCTACACCGCATTGCCCGTTTCCGACCTTCGGATTTCGATTTGCCGTCTTTAACGACCGTCAACTCACCGGATTATTGCGGGGCTTGTCTCTTACTTTGGTTATTTTCCGAGACAAACCTGACCGCCGATAAGACGAATCGGCCTGGCTGGGGCAAGTTTATTCACAATAGGGGTCTTCTATCAGCCCGACGTTGACTCCCTTAGACGGCCGAAAGAGGCTGTTTTCATGAGCGTAGCTTTGACTTCAGAGCAGATCCAAGCGGCCTTGACCTCGCTGGATGGCTGGACGGTAGATGGGTGTAAGTTGTTGAAGGCGTATAAGTTAAAGGATTTTAAGGCTGCACTAATCTTCATAAACCAGGTGGGAGCCATCGCCGAGCAGCAGGATCATCACCCAGAAATCCATAATAGTTGGAACCGAGTCACCCTTTGGCTTTGCACCCATGACGCTGGCGGCCGGATTACGGAGAAAGATTTGACCCTCGCCCGCGCCATCCAATCCATTGCCCTCCCGTGATCGACGACCCAGCCGAAGCTTTGGAGATCCTCCTCGAGGAGCTTAAGCGCCAGAAGGCCGCCGGAGTAAGGCGCATCAGTCTCTCGGCCGAATCCCTCGCCGCCTTGAAGGCTCTCGGAGGCTCGCCCGCCTCTCCTCTGGCGGCGCCAGCGATCGCACCCTCGGTCAAGCCCATGGTGGCCAAGTCGACCGTTGCCATGGCTGCCCCGCTGATCCCGGATGCGCCGGTCTTCACGCTCGCCGCGGGGACCAAGGCCGAACGCATGCAAGCCCTCCGGCAGCGCGTCGAAGCATGCGCCGAGACGAAGAAGCATCTGACCGCCGCGCAACGGCCGCTGCTCGGCCATGGTTCCCTCGACGCCAAGGTCGTCTTCGTGGGCGAAGCGCCCTCGCTCGAAGAAATGGAGGCGGGTCAGGCTTTCGCCGGCGCCTCCGGCGAATTGCTCCAGAAGATCCTCGCCGCTGCGGAGATCAGCCCCGCCGATCATTACTTGGCGCCCGTGATGGTGTGGCGGCCCGAGGCGCCGACCCAGTATGGCAAACGCCCGCCGACCGCCCGCGAACTCGCCTTCAACCTTCCTTACCTGCGCGCGCAGATCGACGTCGTCGCCCCGCGCATCGTGGTCGCGCTCGGCGCCCAGGCCTTCGAGGCGCTGCATGGACGTTCGCCCAGCATCACGCAGGCCCGCGGCCAGTGGTTCGATCTCGCCGGCGTGCCGCTCCTGCCGACATTCCACCCCAACTACCTCCTCCATAATCCCAGTCCTTCCGCGAAGCGAACGGTCTGGGAGGACTTCCTTCTGTTGATGGGGAAGCTCGGCCTGCCGATCAGCGAAAAACAGCGCGGGTACTACGCGGCCAACTGAAGCTCAACGCACCGAGTCGCTGAGGCGGCTGAGCGGAAAGCAAAATACCTGCGAGTTACGCCCGCTGGCCTTGAGGGCCTTGCGCCGGTCGGCCGGCACGTCCGCCAGCGTGCCCGGGACAAAGCCGCAGGCCACCTGGAAGAACCCCTGTGTCTGCGTCGTGAGCGCGATGAGCTTCTTGGCACCGAGCTGCTTGGCGCGCCGCTTGGCGAACTCGACCAGCTTGCGGCCGACGCCGCGTCCGTGGTAGAAAGGCTGCACGTAGACCGCGCCGAGTTCCATCGACTTGCCGCCAGGGAAAGGCCGGATCGCCGCGCAGCCGATGATGCTGTCGTCGATTTCGTAGACGTAGAACTCGGCGAACGTCTGCTCGATTTGCTGGCGCGTCCGGGCGACGAGGGCGTCGGTCTTGGCGCCATGCTTGGCGAGGTTGTAAAGGGCCTGGGCATCCTTCTTCTTGGCTTGGCGGACCCGGTCGTAGTCGTTGGCGTGCACCATCGTACCGAGCCCGACCTTATCGAAGATCTCGGTCAGAAGGCAGCCGAAGACGCGGCCATCGAGGATGTGCGCGCGCGGGACGTCATTGTCCAAGGCCTTGGCGGCTTGGACGGCCTTGCTGCGGATGCGCGGGTCGAGCCGGGCCGTCTTGTCCGCGAGTAGGCGCTTGAGGTCGTCTTCGGGAAGGTTGAGCTGCACGACGCCGTTGACCTGCAGGCCGCTGAACGGCGTGAGGTAAATCAGCTTCGAAGCGCCCAGGGCCACCGCCAGTTCCATCGCGAGGTGGTCGCTATTCATGCGCAGCGACTGGCCTTCGCGGTCGCACACGATGGGCGTGACGAGGGGCAGGATGTCCTGGGAGAGCATCGATTTGAGGATCGCGGCGTCGACTTTCTCGACCTTGCCGGTGTAGAGATGGTCGACTCCCTTGAGCCGGCCGATCTTCGTCGAGCGGACGGCGTTGGTGATGGCGCAACGCAGACCAGCCTGGGACAGGTTCTCCAGCACCGACTGCGAGACGAGTGCCGAGGCTTCGCGCGCCAGCGACATGGTGGTGACGTCCGTGGGGCCCTCGCCCTGGATATCGGACAAGGCGATGTTGTGCGCCCCGGCGAGCCCGACGAGCTGCTGGCCGATACCGTGCACAAGCACGACCTTGATCGAGAGGCTCCGGAGGACGGCGATGTCGGTGACGATGTTCGTGAAGTTCTCGTGGGACACAATCGAGCCGTCGACCGCGATGACGAAGACGTGGTCGCGGAACATGGGGACATACCGGAGGATTCCCCGGAGGTCGGTCGGCTTCATGGCGCGTTCACGCTGGCTGGACATACTCAATCCTTATGGACTCCCCGGGGGGCGGGGCAATACTGATGACGCATGCCGAAGCCGCCCCGAGTCCGCCGTGAGCCGGTGCCGCCCGACCTCTTGGAGCCGGTGGACGCCTTCCTGGCTCACCTGTCGCTCGAGCGCGGCGCGGCGAAGCTGACGACCGAGGCCTACGAAGCCGATCTCCTTCGCTTCGCTGCCCACTGCGGCCGGGCCGGGCGGGTGAACTGGACGGAGGTCTCCTTGGCCGACGTCGACACTTGGACGCGGGCGCTGGATCGTAAGGGCCATGCGGCTGCTTCGCTGGCCCGCCGGCTCTCGGCGGTGCGCTCCTTCTCCGCCCATCTCGTCCGCAGTGGGCTGCGCCGCGACGACTTCACGGAACTCGCCCGCGGTCCGAAACTGCGGCGCAAGCTTCCCGGCATGATCAGCGCCGAGCAAGCCGCCCGGGTCGTCTCGGCGCCAGATACCTCGACCCCGCAGGGACTGCGTGACCGCGCGATGTTGGAGATGATGTATGGCTCGGGCTTACGCATCTCCGAGCTCTGTGGTCTCGAGATCCAAGCCATCGACGCGGAGTCCGCGCTCGTGCGCGTCACCGGCAAGGGCTCCAAAGACCGCGTCGTGCCCGTCGGCGAGACCGCGCTCCTCGCCCTGCAGGCCTACCTCCAGGGCGGCCGGCCCAAGCTCGTGCGCCCCAAGACCGGCAGCGCGCTCTTTCTCAGCGCCCGTGGCGTCGCAATCTCCCGCAAGACCTTCTGGCTCGGCGTGAAACAAGCCGCCCAGCGCGCCGGCGTGACCGTGCCCGTCAAGCCCCACCTCTTGCGGCACGCCTTCGCGACGCACCTGCTCGAGGGGGGTGCCGATCTCCGTTCGATCCAGGAGATGCTCGGCCACGCTGATATCGCGACGACTCAGATCTATACTTCGGTCGACCGCACGGCCTTGTCCGCCGCCCATCGTCGCCACCACCCGCGCGGGCGCGGGAAGGGACGTTAGCGGCCAGCGAGGACGAACAGGCCGCCGAGAATCGAGGCCGCGGCGAGCACGAATACGAGGGCGCGCGTGCCGAAGGGCAGTTCGAGCGCGACGATTTCTTCGCCGTCCTCCGTGGGCCGGACGACCGCCTCGCGCAGGATGGAGAAGTAATAGTGAATGCCGATCGCGACGCCGAGGAGGGCGGCGCCCAGAACCCACCAGAGCTTAGCCGAGACGAGCAAGGCGAGCACGAGCAGCTTGGCGATGAAGCCGACCGAGGGCGGGATCCCGGCGAGCGAGCCGATGCCGAAACCGAGGGCGCCGCCGAGCAGCGGGGAGCGGCGCAGCAGGCCGCGGAGCGCCAGTTGCGGGCGCCGGTGATCTTCGAGCGCCGGTAAGGCGACGAGCGCCTGCGCGGTGAGGAAGGTGCCGACGACGTAGGCGAGGAGGTAGAAGACGACGACTTGCTCGACATCGTAGCCAAAGGCTTCGACCCCGGGGACGACGAGCGCGGCGGTGACCGCGGCGAGGATGAAGCCGGCATGCGCGACGCCGGAGAGCGCGAGCGTGCGCTTCACATCGGTGGTGGCGAGCGCGCCGAGGTTACCCGCCAGCAGGGTGAGGACGGCGCCGCCGGCGAGGAGCGGCGCAAGCTTCGTGGCGAGCGGAGCGAACGGGCCCGTCGCGAGGAGCAGCAGGGTGAACGCTCCGGCGGCCTTGGACGCCGTCCCGAGGAAGGCGGTCGTCGGCGTCGGGGCGCCTTGGTAGACGTCCGGAATCCAGGCGTGGAAAGGGAAGGCGCCGAGCTTGAAGGCGACGCCGCCCAAGATGAGGGCGATACCAGTAAGTGTCAGCGGCGAGACGGTGCCCGCCGCGGATTGGGCGGCCAAGGCCTTGCCGATCTGCGTGAAGTTGAGGGAATCGGCGACGCCGGCCGAACCGAGGGCGCCGTAGACGAGCACGATGCCCATCAGGAGGAGCGCGGAGCTCAGGCCGCCCGTCACGAGGAATTTGACCCCGGCTTCAAGCGAGGCTTCGCTGCGGCGCAGGTAGCCCACGAGCACGTAGAGGCCCACGGCGGCCGTCTCAAGCGAGAGGAAGAACGTCACGAAGTGATTCGCTTGCGTGAGCAGCATGAACGCGGCCGTGACGACCAGCAGCACGTGGTGGTAGTCCGCGATGGCCGCATCCCGGTCGCGCAGGAACCCCTCGGCGAGGAAACTGGTCAGCAAGGCCGACAGCAGGAAGACCAGGCGCACCCCGTCGGTGGGTAGGTTCTGGCGAAGGAGGCCAGCGAACGACGTGAGGTCGGCTGACTGCATCCATGGGCCACTCGTCAGCGCCATGATCGCGACCAGGATCAGGCCGGTGCGGGCGGTGACCGGGATGAGGAGGCGGAGAGCCTTGGGGAGGAACATCGCCTGCAGCAGGCACAGGAGCGAGAGGCCGGCGACGGCGATCTCGGGTAGGATGGTCAGCCAGTCGGCCGAGCGCGGGGCCAGGACCTTGAAGAGCGGATCGATATCGGCGAGGAAAGGAATCATCGGACGAAGGTTCAGCGCGGAGCAGGAGCGGCCGGCCCGGTCTGGGTGGGCGCCTTGGCGTTAGGCTGCGCGAGGGTGGTGATGCCGGCGGCGACGGGGTTGACGGATTTCGTCACCAGTGAAGGCACGAAGCCAATCATCAGCGAAGCGCCGAGGAGGATGAAGGCGGCGAAGCGTTCCGCCCACCCGAGGTCGCCAAAGGGCGCGGCGGCAAAACGCTGCTCGAGCGGGGCGGAGGCCGGACCGAAGAACGTGGCGGCCACGGCGCGCAGGGCGTAGACGGCCGAAAGCACGACGGTCGAGGCAACGAGCGCCTGCAGCCAGAGCGGCTGGGCGCGCAGGGCGAGGAAGACGCCCATTTCGCCCCAGAAATTACCGAAGCCCGGGAGGCCGATGGAGGCCATCGTCGCGGCGATGAAGAGCGTGGCGAGAACCGGCGTGCGGGCGGCGAGACCGCCGAGCTCATCGAGACGGTAGCTGCTGGCGCGGGCGCGGACGGCGTTGGCGAGGAGGAAGAGCGCGGCGCAGGAAAGCCCGTGCGCCACCATCAGGAACGCAGCGGCGTCAAGTCCGTCGGCCTGGCCGGAGACGCCGCAGACCCAGATGCCGAGGAAGATCGGACCCATGTGGGCGACCGAGCTCCAGGCCAGCAGCTGCTTAAGGTCGCGCTGCGCGAGGCAGATGAGGCCGACGAGCAGGACGTTGGCCACGGCGAACCAGAGGAACCAGGTGCCGAGCGAACCGCCCGTGATGTCGAGGCTGCTCAGGCCCAGGAGGATGATGCCGTACAACCCGAACTTCTTCAGGGCGCCGGCATGGAGCATCGAGACCGGAGTCGGCGCGGCCGAGTAGCCGGGCGCCGCCCAAGAATGGAACGGGAAGAGCGAGGCGAGCGTGCCGAGCCCGAAGAGCACCAGCGCGCCCGTGGCGGCCGGGATATGCGCGGCCGTCTGCAGGCCGTTGGCGACGTTCTCGAAGGTGGCCGCGCCGTAAGCGACGCCGGCGGCGTCGACCGCGATCAGGATGCCAGCGAGGGAGGCCATGGCCCCGGCGGTGAGATAGATCGCCATCTGCATGGCGGCTGGCCGGCGGCCCTCGCCGCCCCAGAAGAGCGTGAGGATGAACGTCGGGATCAGCGCGAACTCATGGAAGAAGTAGCAACCGACGAGGTGGTCGGTACCGAACACGCCAAGCGTGCCACCCAGCATGAACAGGATGAGCCCGAGGTAGGTGTTCCGCCCCTCCACTTCCTGCGTCAAGGCCTTGATGCCGGCGGCGAGGCCGACGAGCGCGGTCATCGCCAGGAGCGGCGCGCCGAGGCCGTTGAGCCCGAAGCCGAAGCCCCAGAAGCCGACGGATTGGAATTGCGCCGGAGTGGTCGTAGGATCGGTCCAGCGCAGGAGCAGCCAAGGGGCGAGCACGGCGGGGAGGGCGAAGCCGACGAAAGCGAAGCCGGAGGCGAAATGATGAGGCAGCGCACGTCCGGCGACGAGGATCAGGCCCACGATGATCGGGGCGGTGACGGTGAGCGTGAGAAGCGCGGCGGGGGAAAATTCCATGGGTCAGCGAGCGAGGAGGAACCAGACAAGGAGAAGGCAACCGACGACGATCCAGAGCCCGTAGGCCCGCGTCTGACCGCGGTGGAACGACCGGCCGGTGAGGAAGCCCAGCACGGCGGGGACGCCGCCGCCGAGCCAGCGTACGGCCACGCCGTTGATGAGCAGGAGGTCGAGGAAGGCAACGAGCTCGGCGATGCGACGCTGCACGGCGTCCACATACCAGCGGTAGAGGCCATCCATCCAGCGGTGTTCGAGGAGGTGATAGGTCCGGGGTGAGACGACTTGGAGGGCGTCGGCGCCGCGGACGGTGCCGTAAAACTTCAGCGCGCCGAAGAGGCCGACGACGAGTGAGAAGAGACCGACGAGGGTCGAGGGCGCGGTGAGGTGGAAGGCGAGCGCGTCGAGGGCGGGCTTGATCGGCTGCAGCGCGCCGGCCGGCAGCAGGGTCGAGGCGAGGAAGCCGCCGGCGACGGAGTAGACGAGGCCGAGTACGACGAGCGGCAGGGTCATCGTCCAGGGCGACTCATGGGCGTGGGCGGCGGCTTCGGAGTTCGCTTCGCCGAGGAAGACCAGGCGAAGCATGCGGCCGCTGTAGAGGCAGGTCGCGAGCGCCGCAAGGGCCAGGAAAGCGAAGATCGCAACGTGGCCGCCGTGGTAGGCCGCCTCGATGATGGCGTCCTTGGAATACCAGCCAGCGAGGAAGGGCACGGCGCAGTTCGAAAGCGTCGCCGCGATGAAGGTCGCGGCGGTGAGCGGCATCTTCTTGAGCAGGCCACCCATCTTGCGCATGTCCTGCTCATGGTGGCAGCCGTGGATGACGGAGCCGGCGCCGAGGAACAGTGTGGCCTTGAAGAACGCGTGCATCGCCATGTGCATGAGCGCGAGGTCGGGGCGGCCGAGGCCAATCGCGCAGCCCATGATGCCAAGGTGCGCGAGGGTCGAGTAGGCGAGGGATTTCTTAATGTCCGTCTGGGCAAGGGCGCAGAGGCCGGCGAGTGCGGCCATGCCGGCCCCGGAGATCGCGATGAACTGCAGGACGTCGGGGGCGAGCAGGAAGCTCACTCGGGCCATGAAGTAGACGCCGGCGGCGACCATCGTCGCGGCGTGGATGAGCGCGGAGACCGGCGTGGGGCCGGCCATCGCGTCGGTGAGCCAGACGTGCAAGGGGAACTGGGCGGACTTGCCGAGGAAGCCGCACATCAGCAGCGCGCCGACGGCGACGGGGATGGTCTTGGCGGCGGCCGCATGGTCGCGGAGCGCCGTGAAGTCCAGCGTGCCGTAGAGCGAAAGGCACATCGCGATACCGAGGATGAAGCCGAGGTCGCCCACGCGGTTGACGATGAAGGCCTTCTTCGAGGCGGCGACGGCGAAGTCCTTGTCGAAGTAGTGCGCGATCAGCATGTAGGAGCTGAAGCCCACGAGTTCCCAGTAGATGAACGTCATGAGCAGGTTGTCGGCGACGACGATGCCCAGGATGGAGAACATGAAAATCGAGAGACCGGCGAAGAAACGGCCACGGGCCGGGTCTTCCTTCATGTAGCCGACGGAGAAGAGGTGAATCCACGCGGCGACGAACGAGACTACGAAGAGCATCAGGCGCGCGTTGGCGTCGATGAGGTAGCCGAAACCGAGGCTCACGCCGCCGAACCTAGCGAGCTCGACGTGCCAAGTGACGTCGGAGCCTTGGCCGAGCAGGAGCAGCGAGAGGCCAGCGATGGCGAAGGCAGTGCCCGTCGAAAGCCAGGCGGCGAGAGTGCCTGCCCGGCGCAGGAACAGTGCGGAGAGCGCGGCCGCGCCCAGCGGGAGGAACAGGATCCAATGGACCAGGGACGTGAGGTCGGAGGGCATCGGCGGAGCTCAGTCGCGGAGGGTGGTGAGTTCGTCGGACCGCACCGTGCCGCGCTTGCGGAACAGGGCCACGATGAGCGCAAGGCCGACGGCCACTTCGGCGGCCGCGACGGTGATGACAAAGAAGACGAGGACGGCCCCGTCCATCGTGCGGTTGAAGCGCGAGAACGCGACGAGCGCGAGCGTGGCGGCGGCGAGCATGAGCTCGAGGCACATATAGACGACGAGGAGATTGCGGCGCATCAGCACGCCGGTCAGGCCCAGGACGAAGAGGAGGCCGGCCAGAATCAGGTGGTGCGCTAAGGTGGTGTTTTCCATGGCGGCGGCCTCAGGCTTGGCGTTCGGGGTTATCCTTGCTCAGGGAGACGACGCCGACGAGGGCGGCGAGGAGCAGGAACCCAGCGATTTCCAGCGGGAGGAGATATTTCGTATAGAGTAGGCGCCCGAACGATTTGGCGGCGGTGGTGAATTCGGCCGGGTTGGTGGAGAGTTCGGGCGGCGTGGCGCCGGCCTTGATGTCGGCGACGGCGCCCGACCAGTGGAAGAGCCAGAGCACGCCGGCGGCGAGGAGGAAGAAGGTCGCGAGACCGAGCGCAGCGGTCTTCCACGGATAAGCGCCCTGCGGGTCCTCGGTGTCGAGGAGCATGATGATGAAGAGGAACAGCACCATCACGGCGCCGGCGTAGACGAGGATCTGCAGGACCCCGAGGAAGTAGGCGTCCAGCAGGAAGAAGTCGGCGGCCACCCCGACTAACGCGAGGATCATCCCCATGGCGGAGGTCACCGCATTACGGCTGAGGACCAAGAGAAGGGCGGCCCCGAGGGTCAGGGCTGCGAAGAAAATAAACAGGCCATCCGGCATGGGTCGGAACGTAGGGCGGGGGGAGGTATTGGAAAGGAGAAAACGCCCCTAAACGCCCTTTTTGGACGCTTGGTAGGGTTGCCATCGGCGGCCAACGGGGCTTGGCCCCGATCGGGCTTCTCCCGCCTGAGGCCTCAGCGCGGCCGGTGCCGGCGCATCACGCAGGTGGGGTGCCGGGCGAGGATTTCTCCCTCGTCGAAGTGGGTGGTCCAGTCCGGGAAAAAGGCGTCGGCCGCGGGTTCCATGTCCACGTGGGTGAGGATGAGCTCGGCGCACCAGGGCAGGGCTTCGGCGTAAAGCGCGGCGCCACCGGCGAGGAAAAGGGTCTTGGTGGGTTCGACGAGCGCGGCCTCCTGCCAATCCTTCGCGACAATCACGCCAGGGGCACTGAAGCCGGAACGGCTGAGCACGACGGTGGTGCGGCCCGGGAGCGGACGGCCGATGGACTCGTAGGTCTTGCGTCCCATGAGGAGCACCTGGCCCATCGTCGTGGCCTTAAAGAATGCGAAGTCTTCCGGGATGCGCCACGGCAGCTTATTATTCAGGCCGATGCCGCGATGGCGCGCGACGGCCGCGATGGCGATGAGCGGGCGGCCGAGGTCCACGACGTCAGATGGCGACGGGCGCCTTAATCGCCGGATGCGGGTCGTAACCTTCAATCACGATGTCTTCGAACTGGAACGCGAAGAGGTCCTTCACCTCGGGGTTGAGCGCCAGGCGGGGCAGGGCACGCGTCTCGCGCGAGAGCTGCAGTTCGACCTGCTCCACGTGGTTGGAATAGATGTGCGCGTCGCCGAAGGTGTGCACGAAATGACCAGGTCGGAGGCCCGTGACCTGCGCGATCATGTGCGTGAGCATCGCGTAGCTCGCGATATTGAACGGCACGCCGAGGAAGAGGTCCGCACTCCGCTGATACAGCTGGCAGCTGAGGCGCCCATCGGTCGAGACGTAGAACTGGAAGAGCGTGTGGCAAGGGGGCAGGGCGACCTGGTCGGCTTCCTGCGGATTCCAGCCGGTGACGATGAGGCGGCGACTCGAGGGGTTACGTTTGATCTCGTCGACGATGCGGCGAATCTGGTCGACCCCATCGCGCGCGTAGGTGCCGTCGGGCTTCTTCGTCGCGCCGAAGTTACGCCACTGGTGCCCGTAGACCGGACCGAGGTCGCCTTCGCCCCGGCCAAACTTCCCGCACTGCTCGGCGGTGGCCCATTCGTTCCAGATGCTGACGCCGCGCTCGGTGAGCCAGGCGTTTTCGGTGCTGCCAGAAAGGAACCAGAGCAGCTCGTGGGTGATGGACTTCAGGTGGACCTTCTTGGTCGTGAGCAAAGGGAAGCCTTCAGCGAGGTCGAAGCGGAGCTGCGCGCCGAAGATGCCGATGGTGCCCGTACCGGTGCGGTCGCCCCGGATTTCTCCGTGCTGCCGGACGTGGCGGAGCAGGTCGAGGTAGGCCTTCATGGGTCTCGGTTATTCTCCCGGAAAGCCCCCGCCGCAACACGGAAAGCCGAACCTTTCACCCTTGCCTCCCCGCCCTCCGGAAGACACCCCTTGCGGGTAGCCAACATGAGCGAAAAGCCCGACCTCAACGCCATCTCCCATGACCTTCACGCGGTCCGGAAGGAGAAGTTGGCCCAGCTCCGCGCCGCGGGCGAGGACCCCTTCCGCGCCGAGTGGGAGCAGACTCATGTCTCACATGATTGTCTGGGTCTCCTGCCCGAAGGCGTCGAGGAAGGTCCCGAGGTCTCCGTCGCCGGCCGGATCGTCGCCCTGCGCGTGATGGGCAAGGCCAGCTTCGTCAAGCTCCTCGACCGTGGGGGCGTCATCCAGACTTACTTCACCCGCGACGCCCTGGGCGACGCCTACGATGCCCATTTCAAGAAGCTCATCGATTCCGGCGACTTCGTGGGCGTCCGCGGCAAGCTCTTCCGCACCAAGACCGGCGAGATCACCGTCCGCGTGAGCGCCTACAAGCTGGTCGCGAAGGCCCTCCGCCCGCTGCCCGAGAAGTGGGCCGGCCTGACCGACGCCGAGAAGATCTACCGCCAGCGCTACCTCGATCTCGTCGTCAACGAGGAGTCGCGCCGCCGCCTCCTGGTCCGCAGCCGCGTGGTCGAATCAATCCGCCGCTTCCTCTGGAGCCGCGAGTTCACCGAGGTCGAGACCCCAGCCCTGCACGCCATCGCCGGCGGCGCCGCGGCCCGTCCGTTCGAGACGCATTCCAACGCTCTCGATTGCGACTTCTACCTTCGCATCGCCCTCGAGCTGCACCTCAAGCGCTGCCTCGTCGGCGGCATGGACCGCGTCTTCGAGATCGGCCGCGTCTTCCGCAACGAGGGCGTCTCGGTCAAGCACAGCCCTGAATTCACGATGCTGGAGGCCTACCAGGCCTATACCGACTACCGTGGCATGATGGAACTCGTTCGCTCGATGATCCAAAAAGTCTGCGCCGAAGTCCTCGGTACGACCACCGTCGTCCGCCCGGACGGCGTGGCCATCGAGCTCGGTGGCGAATGGCGCGAAGCCAAGTATAAGGACCTCATCCTCGAGCGCACCGGCGACCCGCAGTGGTTCGCCCGTACGAAGGAAGAGAAGATCGCCGCGTGCAAGGTCCTCGGTCTGCACGAGCCGCGCATCGATTGGGAGGACTTCGAAGTCACCAACGAAGTCTTCGGCAAGCTCATCGAGCCCGGCCTCATCCAGCCGACTTTCGTCACCCACATCCCCAAGGAGCTCTGCCCGCTCGCCAAGGTCACCCTCGGCGACGACTCGACCATCGACGTCTTCGAGCTCTGCATCAACGGCCAGGAGATCGCTCCGGCCTATTCCGAGCAGAACGACCCTGGCGTGCAGCGTCAGATGTTGCAGCTCCAAGCCGGCGCCGAGACCCAAAAGATCGACGAGGATTTCCTCCTCGCCCTCGAGCACGGTATGCCTCCTGCGGGCGGCCTCGGCATCGGCATCGACCGCCTGGTGATCCTGCTGACGGGCGCGGCCAATATCCGCGACGTCATCCTGTTCCCGACGCTCGCACCCGAAGCGTCGGCCTGAGTCCTTTCCCTTGCCCTGGTTCCTTCATCTCGCCCTCCGCCAGCTCTTCCCCCCCGGTAAGCGCTTCCCGGCGTTCGCGATGGTGTCGATCCTCGGGGTGGCCCTTGGCGTCGCCTCGTTGCTGGTCGTGCAGACGGTGATGAACGGCTTCGGCGAGGAGCATCGCCTGCGCATCCGCGAATCCTTCGGCGACTGCCAGGTCCTCGCCGCTGGGACGATCGAGAATCCGGAGGCGCTCGCGAAGCAACTCGCTGCGCACCCCGAAGTCGCTTCGGCCACCCCCTATGCCGAAGGGCCCGCCCTGGCCCGCAATGCCGATTTTTCCGGTATCGCCCAGGTCCGCGGTATCGATCCCGCCGACCCCGGCCAGCCGGCCCGCAAGTACGTCTATGATGGTAGCTTCGACGATCTCGACGATGGGCGCATCATCCTGGGCGTCGGCCTCGCACGCGCCCTCCGTGTCCGCGTTGGCGACCGCATCGAGATCTGGTCGCCCGCAATGGCCGAGCGCGCCGAGAAGGGCAAGGCCCCGCTGCCCGCCGAGTTTGAGGTTTGCGCGGTCATCCGCACTGGCTTCACCGAAGTCGATAACGCCGCCGCGCTCATCCCGCTGCGCCGCTTCCGTGAGATCTGGAATCTCGGCCCACGCGCCCACGGGCTCACGCTTAGGCTGAAGCAGCCCGCACTCGCTGAGGCGACCGCCGGGCGTCTCGCCGTCGGCCATCCCGAACTGCGTTTCCGCCCGTGGCAGGACATCAAGAAAGACTTCCTCGCGGCCATTCGCTTTGAGAAGACGATGCTCTTCTTCCTGATGTTCATCATCACGCTCGTCGCGTCGTTCTCGATCGGCAGCACGCTTTTCTCGGCCGTCATCCGCCGCACCCGCGAAGTCGGCGTGCTCGCCTCGCTCGGGGCGGGGCGCTGGCAAGTCGTGGCGCTCTTCGGCCTGCAGGGGCTGCTTATCGGCGCGCTCGGCACATTCTTCGGCTTCGTGCTCACTTGGACGATCCTCGCCTTCCGTGGCGTGATCCTCGACGGGATCAACTCCTTCTTCGGCGACGGGGATATGGTCGCCAACATCTACCAGTTCTCGAAGGTGCCGCTCCATTACGACGCCGCCGATTTCGTCATCGCGGCGGCCTTCACCTTGTTGACCACGGCAATCGCCGGCCTCGTGCCTGCGCTCTGGGCCGCCGGTCGCAAACCCTCGGAGGCCATGCGCGATGCCTGACGTCGTCCTCCAAGCCCGCGGCCTCGCCAAGGCTTTCGCTTCGCCCGCTGGTCTTCTGCCGGTGCTCACGGATGTCTCGCTCGAGATCTTCGCCGGCGAGTCCGTCTCGATCCGCGGTTCCTCCGGCTCAGGTAAGACCACGCTCCTCCAGTTGCTCGGCGGGCTCGACCAACCGGATGCCGGCGAAGTCCGCATCCTCGGACCAGGCGCGACGCTCGTCGCGCCGCGCTCCTCGCTCGGCCGTGGTGTCGGCTTCGTCTTCCAGAATTACCAACTGATGCCGGAGCTCACCGCGCTTGAGAACGTGGCGCTCGCCGCGCGCATCGCCGGTGTGCCCGCCGCGGCGGCGACCGCGGCCGCCCGCGCGCTGCTCGGGCAGGTCGGTCTGGGGGCGCGCCTTGAACATCTGCCTTCAAAGCTTTCCGGCGGCGAATGCCAGCGCGTCGCCCTCGCCCGGGCCTTGGTCAACCGCCCGTCGGTCATCCTGGCCGACGAACCGACCGGCAATCTCGACGAGCGCACGGGTGCTGAGATCATGGACCTCCTGCTGGGCGTTGTCGCCGAGCGTGGCGCCGCCCTGGTCTTAGTCACGCATAGCCGTGAGTTTGCGGAGCGCGCCAGCCGTCGCTTCGTGCTCTCCGGGGGCCTACTTACTCCTGCCTGATTTGACAAGCGGGCGGGGCGGTGTTGTCTGGGCAAGACATGAACGCCGCCCTGACGCCTGCCCAGCTTCTCGCTTCCCTTGAATGGCGTTACGCCACCAAGGCCTTCGATACCCGCAAGCTCCCGGACGCCACCTGGGCCGCGCTCGAGGAATCCCTCCGCCTGACGCCTTCGTCGTATGGGCTCCAGCCTTGGAAGTTTTTCGTCGTTACGGATCCCGCCGTCCGCGCCAAGCTCCGCCCGGTTTCCTGGAACCAGACGCAGGTGACCGATGCCTCGCACCTCGTGGTCTTCGCCCGTCGTACCGAAATCACCGAAGCGGACGTCAACGATTTCTTCCACCAGATGGTCTCCGAGCGCGGCGCAGATGCTGCGAAGCTCGAACCCTACCGCCAGATGATGATGGGCGGCGTGGTGAAGGGTAAAGATGCCGCCGGCCAGAAAGAATGGGCGGCCCGTCAGGTTTATATCGCCCTCGGCCAGCTTATGGGGGCGGCCGCGGCACTCGCTGTCGACACCTGTCCGCTCGAAGGCATCGACCCCGTCGCCTACGATGGGATTCTCGGGCTCGCCGGCAGCGGCTATGAGGTCGTCGTCGCGTGCGCCGTGGGCTACCGTTCCGCCGAGGATAAGTATGCCGCGTTGAAGAAAATCCGTTATCCGGCCAGCCGCGTGATTGCGCGCGTCTGATTAGCTGCGGGCCGACCAGCGCACGAACTCCTCATCATCGGTCAGCACCTGCGGGTCGCCGTATTCGGTCGAGAGTAGGCTGCGATACGCCTCGTCGGCGAAGCGCCGGCAGTGCAGCAACACGCGTGCCGAATGGCCGGGCGCGCGCACGAGTCGCCCGAGCGCCTGGTTGACCTTGCGCATGCCCGGTCGGACGTACGCCAACGAGAACGCGTCTTCGACGCCGGCTTCGACGAACATCTTGCGACGGGCTTCCTGGAGGGCGTTGACTTCTGGCAGCGCCGGGCCGATCACGACCGCTGAGCGGATGCGCCCGCCGAGCATGTCAACGCCCTCGCCCAGCGAACCGCCGAGGATGAGGCAAAGGATTGTGAAGCGGTTGAGCGAATCCTCGACGAAACGAGCGGTGCCATCAGGGCCGAGTCCGCGGGGTTGCAGGGCGATATCGGCCTTCGGGTCGAGGTCACGCACCTCCTTCGCCACGGCTTCGGCGTATTTGTAGGACGGAAAGAACGCCGCCACCGCGCCTTCCTGCGAGAGGCGGAGCAAGGCGGCGCCGGTGCGCGCCAGGTGGCCTTCGCGGGTTTTTAGGCGCGTGTCTACGCGGCCGTCGATGGCGACGGTGTAGGCGCCCTGACGCCACGGCGCGAGGGCCTGGACGGTCACGAGATGGTCGGAGTCGAGGCCGCAGTCGGTGGCGAGCGAGCCGTGTGGTCCGGGCGTGGCGGTCATCAGCAGCGCGTGGCCAAAGGCGCGCAGACGCTCGCCGGTGGCCTTGGCGGCGGAAAGGCAGTCCAGGCTGAGCAAGCCGGGGCGCGGCGACCAGAGGAGCCAGCCGAGGTCGGCGGCTTCGAGGCGATCGGACCACGAGGCGGCGTTCCAAACGGCTTGCTTGGCCGCGTCGGGCAGGTCGTCGGTGTTGAATGGATGTTCGGCGGCGAGTACGGACATGCGTTCCGCGATGGCCATCGCCTCGAGGCGGTCGTCCGGCGAAATCGCGTCGGCCTTCGGCAGGCGATGCAGGAAGTCGGCCCACATCTGCGCGGTCTGGCACCAGGCTTCGGGCGCCCGGAAGCGGGTGAGCGTGAAGGCGAAGTCGGCCGCGGCCTGAGCGTCATCACGGAGCGAGAGGCATTCTGCGGCGCGGTCGGGGAGGTTATGGGCCTCGTCGACCACCAGGACCACATCGGTCATGCCCCACCCCGGCACGGTCTCGAGGGCCGCGCGGTTGCGGGGGGAGAAGACGTAGTTGTAGTCGCAGATCACGACATCGGCGTGCCCGAGCATCGCCTTAGTGATATCCCACGGCGGCACGCCAGCGACGCGGCCAATCTCGCGGATGCGCCGAAGATCAGCGGCTTGCTCGAGGAGCTGCTGTGGATCGATCTTCGCGTTGGCCCAGTTCCGCCGAATTTGCTCGGGGTCGTCGGTGATGCCTTCCACCTCGTGTTCCGCGCGGGGGCGCAGGACGACCGCGCGGAGTTCTTCGCTCCGGGCGAGGCGGCGCAGTTCCGCGAGTACTTGAATTTGGCCCGTGCCTTTGCCAGTGAGGTAGAGGAGGCGGCCTGCGCGGCCGCCGCGGAGGAGGCCAAGCCCATGGCGGAGTGCGGCGGAGGTCTTGCCGAAACCGGTCGGCGCCACAAGCAGGCGCGTGGGCGAGTCGAGACCGGCCTGATCGAGGTCGGCGCAGCACTGCAGCCATTCCGGTCGCGGTTCCTTGAACGGCAGTCTGTCCGGCAGGTTGAGAAGCCGGGCGTGACTGGCCCGCCGGTTCTCGGCGTGTGCGGCGAGCGTCTCCGCCTGTGTGAGCAAATCGGCTTCGGCGGAGCGGGGCAGGGCGACTGGCTGGCGCGTGCCGTCAGCGGGGTCGATGAAGATCAGTTCGCCTTTCACCTCGCGGGCACCGGAGCCGAGCCGCGCCGCGTGGCAATAGGCCGCGAGCTGCAGGAAGTGGTGGGCGAAGCGGCCGACGAGGAACTCCGGCTTGCGCGGCAGCTTGAGGCTGATCGTCTTGATCTCGCGGATGCGGACCTCATGGCTCGTCTCCAGCCATTGGTCGGCGCGGCCCGTGATCGCGATCGTCCAGCCGAGGGCGCTGACCTCGCAGGCGACGGAGCGTTCGAATTGCCAGCCCAGCCCCTCGGCCTCGGCGACGTGCCGCATCGTCTCGTGCCATTGGCGGCCTGCTTCGGCGCGCCAGGGAGCGCCGCCGGCACCCGCGCCGGGCCCAGGTCGGAAGGTCGCGAACTCCTGCGCACTCAGTTCGACGCGCCGGCCCTTGATGTCGATCCGCATCAGGGCAGAATGAAATGGGCCTCGCCGGCGGACCAGCGTTCGAGGTCGGTGGCGAGGGTCGCGACGGTCGCCTCGTCGGTCGTCTGCGCGTCGAGCGGCTGGCCGAGGATCGCTGCCACCTGAGCTTGGCGGGCGCCGAGGCGTGTGAACCACTGCTCATGGACGCCCCACCCGCCGTCTTTGAGGATGAGCCAGAGGCTCTTGAAATAGGCGCAGTCAGCACGGGGGCGCGCGGCCATCGCGTCAAACGTCTCGAGTGCGATGCGGTAGCAGACCTCGGCGGATTCGGGCGGCGGCGGGTTTTTGCGCAGCATCGACGCGAGGCGGCAGGCGCGCTCGAGCGTGCGGTGGTCGCGGGCGAGGCCAGCGCGGCGGGTGAGCAGGCGGTAGTCGCGGGCGAAGCGCATACCCCCGTCTTTCGCGCGCTCGAGGCTGATTTCGCCCTCGTCGAAGAGGTCGGGTGCCGTCGTCTCCTTGCCGCGGTGGGTGCGCAGCAGGCAGCGCAAGACCCCTTCGGCGGGTTCGAGCAGCGTGAGCAGGGAGTGCGACTCCCCGGAGGGATCGCGACCCAGCACCAGGCAGCGGAGGCTCGACGCGGACATCCGGCCTATTGCTTATCGGCCGGCTTGGGGAAGACGGAGCCGAAGCTCATGAGCAGACCGAGGGCTTCGCCGACCGTCAGCTTCGTCTCCCGAACTTCCTCTGGCGAGAGGTGCAGGATGACGCCAGTGGTCGGTGCCGGTGCGGCCGGGATGAAGACATTGACGACCTGTTTGCCGATGGCCTCGCTGAAGATTGTCGGCTGCTCGTGGGTCACGAAGGCGATGGTCCACATGCCCGGACGGGGGAACTCGACCATCACCACGCGGCGGAAGGTTTCTTTGTTCCGGCCGCTGAGTGCATCGACCATCTGGCGAATCGTGCCGTAGAGGGCACCGAGGCCAGGCGTCCGCTCCAGCATCGCGGCGAACCAGCGGTGCAGGACCTTGCCGAAGAGCCGTTTGGAAAGGTAGCCGACCACGACCAAGACGAACAACATCGCCAACGCCGAAACGAGGACGAGCAGTTGGCGGTAGAAGCCGACGTTGAAATCAGGGATGGGCTGCTGGGCGTATTTCCATAGCATCTCCAGACCGATTTCGGCGACCGGCTGGATGAACTTGCCCATCAGGTCGAGCAGGACGGACACCACATAGAGCGTCAGGCCGATCGGCAGGAGCAGGAAGAGGCCGGTCAGGAAGTTGTGTCCCAGGCGGGAGGCAAAGGTACTTTGCTCGGGCGATTCGCTCATAAGTGGAAGAAAACGGCTCGGCGGACCCATGGCAAGGTCGCTCGGAGCTTTATGAGGTTGGAAAGCGAGTTTGCCGCCTTCTGGATAGTCTTATGAAGAGATTCCTCCCCCTGCTTGCTCTCGCCATCGCAATCCTCCCGGTCAGCCTGTCCGCCGTGGAAGATGCCTACCCTCGCACCTCGTCGGGCGACCTCGAACTCAAGACCTTGCCGGCGGCCCGCTGGATGCGCACCGATTCCGCGAAAGATTATTTTTCTGCGGACAACGGGCTCTTCATGAAGCTCTTCCGCTACATCGACTCCAATAAGATCCCGATGACCGCGCCGGTCGAGGCGGGCATCACGCCTGGCACGATGGTCTTCTACATGGATGCGGCCTCTGCCCAGCGCGCGGACCTCGTGGAGACGGAGCAGGTGAAAATCACCGCGGTCCCCGAACGGCGGGTGGCCGCAATCGGCATCCGCGGTTCCTATAGCCGTGAGAATTACGAGGAAGCGTTGACCGCACTGAAGGCGTGGCTGGCGAAACGGACCGATGTGAAAGCCGCCGGCGAACCTTACGCGGTCTACTGGAATAGCCCGTTCGTGCCGTTCTTCCTCAAGCAGTCGGAAGTGCACATCCCCGTCGCGCCGGCGAAGTGATCAGGCCCAGGCGCGTTGGCGCCAGGCGAGGCCTTCGGCGATTTCGCGGGTGAGCTCCGGGCCCCGGAAGATGAGGCCCGAGTAGACTTGCACGAGGCAGGCGCCTTCGTCCATGAACCGGCCGGCGTCCTTGGCGGACAGGATACCGCCGCAGCCGACGATCGGGAGGCGGCCGTCGGCTTGCTTCGCGAGGAAGCGCACGACCTGCAGGGAGCGTTCGAGGAGCGGCGCGCCACTCAGGCCGCCCCGGCCGGGCGAACACGCTTCGGTGCCCGCCGGGCGGGTGGTCGTGGTGTTCGTGGCGATGATGCCGGCGAAGCCGCATTCGCCGACGACGCTCACGATGTCGGCCAGCTGGTTGGGGTTGAGGTCCGGGGCGATCTTGAGGAGCAGCGGCACTGGTCCGCCGGCGACCGAGCGGTTCTCCTGCGCGAGCGCGGAGAGTAGCGACACCAGCGGGGCGCGGTCTTGCAGGGCGCGCAGGCCGACGGTGTTCGGGCTGCTGATGTTCACCGCGACGTAGTCAGCGAGGGGCGCGAGGAGCTTGAAGCAGGTGAGGTAGTCTTCGAGGGCCCGTTCGTTGACGGTGGTCTTGTTCTTGCCGATGTTGATGCCGAGCGGGCAGACGCGCTGGCCGCGGCCGGGCTGCTTGCTCAGGCGAGCATGCAGGGCTTCGGCGCCGTTGTTCGGGAAGCCGTAGGCGTTCACGACGGCGTTGAGCTCGGGGTAGCGGAAGACGCGGGGCTTCTCGTTGCCGGGTTGCGCCAGGGGGGTGACCGTGCCGACTTCGACGTGCCCGAAGCCGAGGGCCGCCGCTCCGCGCCAGCCCAGGCCGTCCTTGTCGAAGCCAGCAGCGAGACCGATGTGGTTCGGGAATTTCAGGCCGAAAGCTTCGATCGGGCGGCCGCCGCGCGGGATCAGGGAACGCTCCATCAAGGCACGTAGAGGGGCGAGGGATCCCAGGAGACCCATGCCGAAGAGACCGAGCTGGTGGGCCTTCTCCGGGTCCAACTTGTAGAGGGCCTTGGTAATCACCTTTTCATACAGGAAAGACATACCCTTTAGTTAAGGGGGGAAGAGGCGGAAGGAAAGCGGAGAAGCCTGTCATTTAGGCCCGCTATCAACCCCTCTTGACTCCGGTCCAGACATGGACACATCACCCTCCCATGTCCGTGACTACCTCAAGGCTTCTCTGGTGCACCATCCGCTTCAAGGAAAAGGCGGGCAACTGGTGGGTGAAGGATAATTCCGACCCCAAGCACTACGACCCGGACGGCCTGGGTATCCTTGATCCATTCCAGCTTCCCTGGGTCTTGGACATGATGGACCCGCTCCGTGAATACGGATTATCCAACGAGATCCTCGAAGCGGCCTTCGTGCCTTTCCAAGCCCAGGAAATCGAGAAGGACCAGACGGTCCGCCTCGTCCGCGTCGCCGAACATATTCTCGATTCGGAAGAGCAGCTGTTCGCTTTGCCGAACATCAAGGACGGCGACAAGGGCGCCTATGCGGACTTCCTTGAGCATGTCATGCGCCTGCGCGTGAAGCTCATCAACGACACCATTAAGCTCGAGCAGAAGCTCACCGTCGAGGACGTCGATGAACAGCTCAGCGAACTGCGTAACCAGGCCATGATCGAAGGACGCGATATCCACCCCTTCGAGGAGATCACCGACATCCTGGAATTCGTACCGCCAGGCCATGAGGTGCCGGTCGACGAAGACGACGACGATAAGCCTTCTCGGACCCAGAGCGCGGCTGAAGAAATCGCCGACCTGCCTGATGTTGAGACAGAGGTCGACAAGGACATGGAGAAGAATCTCCGCTGGGATGACGAAGAAGAAGGCGCCGAGGAAGGCGAAAAGGACGGCGAGGCCGGCAAGGGTCCGCGCAAATCCGGCCGTCGGCGCTAAGCCGCGGCTTATTTGGACGCTTCGGCGGCGGGCCTAACGGCTACCTGCGGCTCGAAGAGCCAGAGCCGGCGCGACGCCATGTCCACCGCGATGGGGTGGGCCCGGAGGAAGTCGTTACCCAGCAGGTTATGCTCCTGATCGCGGACGAATTCCACGTTCGTGAGCGGGGCTCCGCCGATCTTCAGGGACGAAATTTTGCACACCTCAACGCGGGTGAGCGAGGTGCCGCGTACGGTGGCGACCGGGAGGAAGCCGCGGAACTCGGTCTGCCCGCGGAACTTGAGCGAACTCATGTAGGATTTGGTCGCGCCGGAATCGATGATCATCGGGACCTTTACTCCCTCGACCTCGATGTTGACGCCGCAGTGACCGCCGCGGCTATAGATGGGCACTTCGTGGGCCGCAGAGGTGTCGGGGATTTTGCCGAGGATCATGACCTTGTTACGGAGGTCCATGTAGAAGGGCTTTCCAAAAAGGATGTCCGCGCCCAGCAGCCCGTCGATGTCCATGCCGTCGAGCGGCAAGATGGTCACATGGAAGTCGCGCCAGGTCACTTCGCCCGCCTTGAGCTCATCGACGAGTCCGAAGGTGGATTCGCTCCGTCCGGTGTTTCCCATCGTGGGTAAGCTGAAGGCCTCGGTGATGCCGCAGCGCTGCGCCGCCCGCGGCGTGATTACCGCGGTGCCCTGACAGCCGGTGTCGACGCCCATGACGACGGGGACTCCGTTGATGAGCATGCGGAGGGTCGGGATGGCCTTGATGTTAAGGCGAAACTCAGCCGTGCCGCTGGGCGGAAACTCATCCTTGGGCTTTTTGAGCTCTTGGGCGGGCAGGGTGATCGTACCGCCGAGGCTGAGGCAGGCTAAGAGGGTGCGCAGGGTCTTCATCTTGGGGCGGCGGCGGGCGCAGGTTTATTTGCACCCCACGTGGTTAACCTTGGCGGATTTCCGGACGAGGTCGACAAGGACCTGCGGTTTTTTGGCTCAGGCGCCCCGGCGGCGTCGCCAGACGTAGGTCAGGGCGAAGAGCAGGCCGCCGAGGCCGACGGCCCAGTCGCCATGGCGCACCCAGAAGGTGTCGGGCTGACGGGTCCGCGAAAGACGGATGGGCGCGGTCGGGCGGGCACCTCGGAAATAGATGCTCCCCGCCTCCAGTACGGGGAAAGCCCGGCCCAGCGGGTCGATCGTCCCGCTCCAGCCGGCGTTACCGCAACGGATGACCGGCAGGCCCGTGGCGGCGGCCATGAGGACCGAATGGGCCGCGTGTTGGTAGGCGCCGGCCTCCCGGCCATACCAAGCGTCGTTGGTGACCACGAGGAGGACATCGGCGCCGGCTTGGGCGTGTTGGCGGGCGAGCGCGGGGAAGACGTCCTCGTAGCAGATCAAGGCACCGGCCATGAACGTGTGACCGCGACGCGTGGTCAGGGGCAGGAGCGAAGGGCCGGTACCGGCGATGCAATCCTCGGAGATGGGCACCACCTTGCGCAGGGGCAGGAAGTCGGCGAAGGGCACGTATTCGCCGAACGGCACGAGATGGCGCTTGGCGTAGACGGGCTTCTGCACGCCCTCCGCCGTGATCACCGCGACCGCGTTACCGTAGCCGGTGCCGCGGCGATCGAGTGCGCCGATCACCAGCGGGGTGTCGGTGGCGAGGGCCAGGGACTTGAGGCGCATCAGGTAGGCTTCGCTTTCCAAGGAGAGCGGGAGCGCCGCTTCGGGCCACAAGACGAAGTCGACAGCTTTGTTCGCCGCGACCACCGCGGTCATCCCTTCGACCAAGGCGAGATGTTCCTGGAGCCGGCTCGCATCCCATTTCACGTTGGGGTCGAAATCGGTCTGGACCACGCCAGCGACCAAGCTGATTTTTTCCGCCCTCCGCTGGGTGCCGTTGGCGACGATCAACGCGAAGAAGCCGAGCGCAACTGGCACTAAACCGAGGTAGAGTTCGGGCGTGAGGCGACGGAACCAGCCCATCGGCCCGGCCGGCCTTAGCGCGGAGGCCTCTTGATAGGATTCGACGAGGCGGACGATCCACCGCGCCAGGCCGAGGTTGAACAGGACGAGGCAGAGGGAAAGGCCGGTCGGCCCGACCCAGGCGCACAGGCTGAGCATCACCGGATTACCAGTCTGCGAAGCCGCCAGCGGCAGCCAGCCGAAGCCGGTGAGAATCTCGCCGCGCGTCCATTCGAGTAGGCCCCAAGCGCCGGCGAGGCCGCCGATCGCGAGCAGGCGCGCCGGGAGCGAAGCGCCCGCGCAGGCCGGGAAGATCCAGCGGGCCAGCAGCAGCCAGACAAACGGGTAGAGCGCGCAGTAGGCCGTGAGCAAAACGAGGCCGAGCCAGCCGAGGGGCGGGTAGACGTGGCGGAGCCAGACAAGGAGTGCAATCCAGAGCAACCAGCTCGTCACGAAGCTCGCGCGGCGCCACGTGCGCCAGTCGGGTCGGAGCGTCGTCGCCAGCGCCGCCGGCACCAGCGCGACAAACGCCCAGAACGGATGGCCGACGGGCCCGAACGAGAAGAAGAGCAGCAGGGCGGTCAGCGTGGCGCCGAGCCAGGCAAGCCGGCCGGAAGCTGGGCTGCTCGCGGCCGTCCCGGTCATTCCGAGAGCGTCTCGACAATCTCCCAGCCTTCGTCGCGGACGAGCGCTTCGGCTTTCTTCCACTTCAGGTCCTGGGTCTCGGGTCCCTTGCGGATGCGGACGACGGCGTTGCGGCCGATCTTCGGAGCCAGGCGCCGGAAAGGTTCGGGCTTCGGCGCGTTGGCCGGCGCGGTCGCGTTGCCAGCGGGGGCGGCGGATGCGTCGGGGTCGGCGGGTCCGGTGGCCTTGGCCTGCCCTTGGGCGCGGCGCATCAGGGCCTCGAGGGCCTCCATCGAAGATGCGGTCCGGAACAGGCCGGAACAGGCGTCGGTGCGCAGCTGCTGCATCAGGCGTTCGAACGCCTTGAAGGCCTCGGTCTTGTATTCGTTGAGGGGATCTTTCTGCGCGTAGCTGCGCAGGCTGACGCCGCGGCGCAGGTCTTCCATCTCCGTGAGGTGGTTCTGCCAGTTACGGTCGATGGCGCGGAGCAGGACGGAGCGTTCGAGGTATTGGAGGATGGCCGGCGATTCGTGTTCTTCGCGGCTGAGCTGGAGCGCGCGGACGCGGTCCGTGGCGAGCAGCGTCACCTGGTCCTTCGTGCGGGCGAGGATGTCGTCGAGCTCGATCCGCATGTGGAACGTCGTGATATACCAATAGACGAAGGCCTCGGCGGCGCGGCGGTCGGCTTCGCCGGTTGCATCCGGGAACACAATGTTCAGGCGTTCCTCGATTTCTTCTTCGACGATGCTGAGGACCGTCGCGCGGCTGTCGGCGGCCTTGAGGGTCTGGTTACGGAGTCCGTAGATGATCTTGCGCTGCTGGTTGAGCACGTCGTCGTATTGCAGTAGCCGCTTCCGCATCGAATAATTCTGGCCTTCGACGCGCTTTTGCGCCGTCCCGATGGAACGGTTGAGGAGCGGGTGCTCGAGCGGTTCGCCTTCCTTGAAAGATTTCTCGAGCAGCGAGGAGATGATGCCCGCGTTTGAGAAGAGGCGCATCAGGTCGTCCTCGAGCGAGACGAGGAAGCGGGAGCGCCCCGGATCGCCTTGGCGCGAGCAGCGACCGCGCAGCTGGCGGTCGACGCGCCGGACTTCGTGGCGTTCGGTTGCGAGGACGTAGAGGCCGCCGAGCTCGCGGATACCTTCGCCGAGCCGGATGTCGGTGCCGCGGCCAGCCATGTTGGTGGCGATGGTCACGGCGCCGGGCTGGCCGGCCATCGAGACGATGTCGGCCTCGGCCTCGTGGTGCTTGGCGTTGAGGATCTTGTGGGAGACCTTGGCCATCGCGAGCATGCGGCCGAGGGTCTCGGAGGCCTCGACGGAGGCGGTGCCGACGAGCACGGGCTGACCGCGCTTATGGGCTTCGGAGATTTCCTTGATGGCGAACTGGTACTTCTCCTTGCGGGTCTTGAAGACGATGTCGTTGTCGTCGACGCGGATGCACGGACGGTGGGTCGGGATGGCGACGACCGTCAGGCGGTAGATGTCCTGGAACTCGGAAGCCTCGGTTTCGGCGGTACCGGTCATGCCCGCGAGCTTCTGGTACATGCGGAAGTAGTTCTGAATCGTGACGGTCGCGTAGGTCTTATTCTCCTTTTCCAGTTCGACGCCTTCCTTGGCCTCGACGGCTTGGTGGAGGCCGTCGGACCAGCGGCGTCCTTCCATGATGCGGCCGGTGTTTTCGTCGACGATCTTCACCTTGCCCTCGTGGACGACGTATTGCTTGTCCTTCTCGTAGAGTACGTAGGCCTTGAGTAGCTGTCCGATGGCGTGGATGTCCTCGGAGGCCCGGGCGTAGGAGGCTTCGGCTTCCGTCCGGAGTTCGGCGAGGCGCTCCGGGGACAGCGACGTGTCGCGGTCGAGCTCGACGTAACGGGTCGGCAGGTCGGGCAGCACGAAAGCATCGGGCTCGCCAGGACGGAGCGTGTCGCGGCCGAGCTGAGAGAGGTCGGCCTCGTGGTTGCGTTCGCTGATGGCGAAGTAAAGGCGTTCCTTGAGGTGGAAGCGGCGGTCCTTCTCGATCTCAGAGGCCAGCACGCCTTCGTGTTTCTCGAGCAGCTTGCGCCAGCGCCCGTTCTCCATCAGGCGGAGGAAGATGCGATTGCGCGGCATACCGTGGGCGGCGAGCCAGAGCTTATCGAGCGCATCTGGGGAGGGGTCCTTGTCTTCGGGGAGCTTCTCGAGTTCTTCGCGGGCCTCGTTCATCAGGCGCGTGACGAGGCGAATCTGCAGTTCAACGAGGCTGGCGACCGGTTGGCGGAGACGGGGGAAGGCTGGTTCGCGTTCCTCGGCGGCGGGTCCCGAGATGATCAGCGGCGTGCGAGCCTCGTCGACCAGGATAGAGTCGATCTCGTCGACGATGCAGAAGTAATGGTCGCGCTGGACCTGCTCCTCGGGCGAGAGAGCCATGCCGTTGTCGCGCAGGTAGTCGAAGCCGAACTCGGAAGCGGTGCCGTAGGTGATGTCGCAGCCGTAGGCGGCCTTGCGGTCGTCGCTCGGCATCTGGTTCTGGATGCAGCCGACCGTCAGCCCGAGCCAACGGTAAAGGTGGCCCATCCACTCGGAGTCGCGCCGGGCGAGGTAATCGTTGACCGTGACGAGCTGGCAGTTCCGACCCGTCAGAGCGTTGAGGTAGAGCGGCAGAGTGGCGACGAGGGTCTTACCTTCGCCGGTCGCCATCTCGGAGATTTTGTTCTGGTGGAGGGCGATGCCGCCGATGAGCTGGACGTCGAAATGCACCATCTCCCATGCCAGCTCGTGGTCGCAGACCATGGCCTGGGTGCCGCAGAGGCGACGGGCGGCATTCTTGACGACCGCGAAGGCCTCTGGAAGGAGGGCGTCAAGGGATTCCCCTTTGGCGTGGCGGGCCTTGAACTCGGCGGTCTTAGCCCGAAGCGTCTCATCGGACAGCTTCTGATACTCGGCCTCATAGGCGTTGATCCGCTTGACCAGGGGAGCGCACTTGCGGAGGAACCTCCGATGGTGGCTGCCGGCGAAGAGCTTGAGTAGGCTAAGAAACATAGGTCCGAAAGCGACAGGGAGCAAACTCCGACCCCACCCCCCTGGGCAAGCCTTGAGTCGGGTTGTTCACAACAGGTTTTCCGTCTTGCGGCTTTGCCCCTGCCCTCAAGATGGGAGATGCTCATGGCTGAAAACGTTATTATTCTAGGTACAGGCTGCGCCGGTTTGACCGCCGCCATCTATGCCGCCCGTGCGGGCCTGACCCCCTTAGTGCTCGAAGGCGGCCAACCAGGCGGCCAGCTGACCACGACCTCCGAGGTCGAGAATTTCCCCGGCTTCGTCCACGGCGTCGATGGCAACGAACTCATCACGAACATGAAGGGCCAGGCCGAACGCTTCGGCGCCAAGTTCGCCTGGGATCGGATCGACTCGGTCGACTTCTCCGGCCCGGTCAAAAAGCTTAAGGGCGGCGAGGCCACGTATGAGGCCCAGTCTGTGATTATCGCCACCGGCGCCTCGCCTCGGCATCTCGGCATCCCGGGCGAGATGAAATATTACGGCGGCAACGGCGTCACCACCTGCGCGACCTGCGATGGCGCGTTCTACCGCGACGTGCCCGTGGCCGTCGTCGGCGGCGGCGACTCCGCCTGCGAGGAAGCCCTGTTCCTCACCCGGTTCGCTTCCAAGGTCTACCTCGTGCATCGTCGCGACTCCTTCCGCGCCTCGGACATTATGGTGCAGCGCGTCAAGGCCCACGCCAAGATCGAGCTTGTCCTCAGCGTCACCCCGCAGGAAATCCTCGGCGAAGCCAAGGTACACACGCTCCGCGTCATCGAGAAGTCCGGTGCCGTCCGTGACCTCGCGGTGAAATGCGTCTTCGTGGCCATCGGCCACGTGCCTAATTCGCAGGCCTTCACGCCCGCCCTCGAGGTCGACGAGGGGGGCTACTTGATTGCTGGAGCCAACACCGTCAGCACCAATATCCCTGGCGTTTTTGTCGCGGGTGATTGCTCGGACCACGTCTATCGCCAGGCCATCACCGCCGCTGGCATGGGTTGCCGCGCCGCGATTGAAGCCGAACGCTGGTTGGCGGGACTCTGAGCCTTGCGACGGAGTCGCAAGCCCTAGGTATTAGCGGTTGGCGGTTAGCGGTTGGGAAAATGCATCGAGGTAGGGGCGCCACTGCGTGGCGTCCGTTCGAGACCGTAGGGGTGAATCGTAGTCGGTTCTTAGCTAAGGTCGTCGACCTTCCGTGTGCGCGTGCGAACGGACGCGACGCAGTCGCGCCCCTACCCAATGCAGCCCCAAGTATCTGGACCTGTACCTGTACCTGAATACCCGCACCAGAGTCCCGATGACCGAGACCCGGGACCTGAAATTGTATCCACCCGCCACCCGGGGCCGCCACCTGCCACCCGAAACGAATGCAATCCTCCGGTTTCCGGTCTCCCCTTGTCCACGTGTCCCCTTGCCCACGTGCCCCCTCGAAATAAACGCTCCGCGTTTATTTCGTCAAAATCTCCATCGCCGACTTCTTCTGCGGGATGAAGGGCAACACGTGCTCGGTGTAGGGCACGATGACGTCGAGGAGGTAAGGTCCGTCGTGATCGAGCATCTCGCGCACGGCGGCGCGGAGGTCTTCGCGCCGCATGACCTGGCGGCCCTTGACGCCGAAGCCGTTGGCGATCTTGACGAAGTCAGGGTATAAGCCGCCGGGATTATCGGGGCTGCCGATGTTCTGCGCGTCGCCCAGAATCGTGTGGCCGCGGCTGCCGGCGTAGAAGCGGTCTTCCCACTGCACCACCATGCCGAGGTGCTGGTTATTGAGGATGACGACCTTGGCATTGATCTTTTCGATCTTCATGCACGCCAGTTCCTGGATGTTCATCAGGAACGAGCCGTCGCCATCAATGTCGATGACCTGGAGGTCTGGGTGGGCGACCTTGGCGCCGATGGCGGCCGGGAGGCCGAAGCCCATCGTGCCCGCGCCGAGCGAGCTGATGAAGCGGCGGGGTTCGCCGAAATGGTAATACTGCGGGGCCCACATCTGGTGCTGGCCGACGCCGGTGGCGATGATGGCCTGGCCCTTGGTCTCCTGGTAGATGACTTCGACGGCTTCCTGCGGAAGGATGTGCTTGGTCTTGCGCTCGTAGCTGAACGGATACGGGTGCTCTTTTTTCCAGCCGTTGATGGTCTCGTACCACTTCTTCAGGTCGGGCTTCTTGAAGCCCTTCTTGGCGAGGGTGACCATGCGGCCGAGCGCGTACTTGATGTCGGAGTGGATCGGGTAGTGCGCGAATTTGTTTTTCTGGTGCTCGGAGCGGTCGATGTCGATGTGGACAATCGTAGCGTCGGGGGCGAACTTTTCGATGGCGCCGGTGATGCGGTCGTCGAAGCGGGCGCCCATCGTGATGAGGAGGTCGCTCTTGCAGACGGCCCAGTTGCCGGCGACGGTGCCGTGCATGCCGTACCAGTAGAGGGACTGCGGATGGTCGCAGGGGAAGGCGCCGAGTCCCATCAGGGTCGAGGCGACGGGGATACCGGTGGCTTCGGCGAAGGCGCGCAGCTCCTTATGGGCGTCGCCGGAGAGGATGCCGCCGCCGATGTAAAGCGCAGGTTGCTTGGCTTTCTCGACGAGGCGCAGGACCTGCTCGAGCTCGCTGTCCGGGGCCTTGGGCGGCGTCGGCAGGCCGGGGATGGAGACGTCGTCGGGATTCTTCGGGAAGACTGGGACCCATTCCTGCTGCTGGATGTCCTTCGGGATGTCGATGACGACGGGGCCCGGACGGCCGGTCGTGGCGATCTTGAAGGCCTTGTACATGATGCTCGGCAGCTCGTTATAATCGAGGACGAGGAAGGAGTGCTTCACGATCGGCAGGGTCATGCCGTAGAAGTCGGTCTCTTGGAACGCCGCGCGCCCGATGAACTGTTGGTAGACCTGACCGGTGATGCAGATCAAGGGCACGCTGTCCATGTGCGCGTCAGCAATCGCGGTGACGAGGTTCGTCGCGCCTGGTCCGGAGGTGGCCATGCACACACCGGGCTTGCCGGTCGAGCGGGCGTAACCTTGGGCCATGAAAGCGCCGCCTTGTTCGTGGCGGGGCAGGATGGTGCGGATTTTCTTGGAGCGGGTGAGGCCTTGGTGGAGCTCCATGGAGGCACCGCCCGGGTAGGCGAAGATGGTGTCGACACCGAGGTTCTCCAGGCAACGGACCACGACGTCGCACCCGCGCATCTTGACGCCGGTCTTGGCCGAGACGGCCGAAGGGGCGGTGGCGGTGGATTGCTTGGCGGCGTTCTTTTTGGGCATGGTCTTAGGGGGCAGGTCGAGCCTGCAGGGAATGGGTTAGAAAAGGAAGCGGGCTAACGGGGGCAAGTGTGAATAAGTGGCTGAAACAGGGGCAGGGACAGGGACAGGGACAGATGTTGGGAACAGGGGCAGGGACTGGGATAGATAAACTTGATAGGGAAAGGGGCAGAGTCGGGGGCGGAAAGGGGGTTTATTTGCCTAAAAATAGACAAACTACCTGTCCCTGCCCCTGTCCCTATATCGGTCCCTGTCCCTTTTCCGTTCAGAGATGCCTAATACAATTCAACCCCGCGACCTGGATCGGGCCGTGGATCGCGCCTTGGAGGTAAGCATGGGCGATGGTGACGGCTTCCGAGAGGCTCTTGCCCTTGGCGAGCTGGGCGGTGATGGCCGCCGAAAGGGTGCAGCCGCTACCGTGGGTGTCCACGTTGGGCGCGCGGCGGGCCTGGAAGACCTTGGTCTCGCCGGTCGGCCAAGCGAGGCAGTCGGTGAGGTCGTCGCCCTCGGCGTGGCCGCCCTTGAGCAGGAAGGGCACGCCATAGGTCTTGGCGAGCTCGAGTGCCTCGTCGGTGCCGCCGAGCGATTTGCGGCCGAGGAGGATTGTGGCTTCGTCGAGGTTCGGGGTGACGAGCGCGGCGAGCGGAATGAGCCGGGTGCGCACGGCGGCGATGGCATCCGGAGCGAGCAGGGTGGCGCCGCTCGAAGCGACCATGACCGGGTCGACGACGGCAGGGATGCCGGACGATTGGATAAAGCCAGCAACGGCGAGGACGATTTCAGCGTTGAGCAACATGCCGGTCTTGAGGGCCTTCGGATGGAAGTGGGCCGCGACCTGCACGCACTGTTCGACGACGAACGCCGCGGGGCTGGCCTGCACGCCGGAGACGCCGTGCGGATTCTGTGCGGTGAGGCACGTGATGGCGGTCGTTCCGAACACGCCTTGCGAAGCGAAAGTGAGCAGGTCTGCCTGAATTCCCGCACCCGCGCCGCTGTCGGAGCCGGCGATGCTGAGGGCGACGGGGAGTTCGCGGTTGATGGCGGCGGGGTGCATTATTCGGCAGCGGGGCAGCTGATTATTTTACTTAGGTAAGCCGAATATCGTCTTGTCGCAAGGTCTTACCAGAACGATAAAGAATTACGTCTGCAACAGTGAGCAAGCCTGACCCTCATGTTTCTGCCTACCCCACCGAAGACGGCATGCTCGCCTTGGAGCGGCTGATCGTGGGTCGCGAGTGCAATGGCTTCGATCGTCTCTCGCCCGCCCGCAAGTCTCGGGCCTTCGCCGAGCTGATTCACCTCGGCTACGCTTACGGTAAGGCCGAAGATGTCGCGGGCCAAGATTTCCCGAACGTCACCATCCAGCGCGTCAGTTCGCGCGGCCACCGGCTCCGCAGTTCCGCCCGGGCGGCGCGCGTCGGAGGCAAGGGCAAAGGATTCACGATTCTTTGGCTCTTCGTCGCGCTCGCCGCGGCACTCATCGGTTGCTTGCTGCTGATATTCAGGGTGCTCTGACCCGGCGGCCGGCGCAAAAAAGGGGCGCACCTCGCGGTGCGCCCCTTTGCTTTGGCCGGGTCGACTGGCTTACTTCTTCGCGGCGCGCTTTTCCTCGATCGCGGCCTGAGCAGCGGCGAGGCA
>Ga0208951_1000019_pt1 | contig 57375 bp, 68 predicted proteins | sample GreLakmeMI27MSRF_FD_187702 | JGI IMG/M metagenome (GOLD analysis project Ga0208951, IMG submission 187702) | Freshwater lentic microbial communities from great Laurentian Lakes, MI, USA - Great Lakes metaG MI27MSRF (SPAdes) | ecosystem: Environmental > Aquatic > Freshwater > Lake | place: Great...
ACGGACGAGTACGACCCAGCCAGGCAGTTCACGCACGTATTCACGCTGCTCGCGCCGGTCACGCCCGAGTACGTCCCAGCGAGGCAGTCCGTACACCCCGCACTGCCCGTCGCGCTTTTGTACTTGCCAGCGGCGCAAGGGGTACACGAGCCGTCCGGGCCGGTGTAGCCGGCGTTGCAGGCTATCGGCACACACGCACCCACCGAAGAACTCCCGCTCGGTGAGGTAAACCCCGCGGGGCAAGGCGTGCACACCGCACTGCCGAGCGTGTTTTTGAAGGTGTCGGCAATGCAAGCCGAGCACGGGCCTCCGTTCGGGCCGGTGTACCCTGCGTTGCAAGTGCAATCCACAGCGGCATCACTCGCGCTCGGCGAGGTGGAATATCCAGGACACACAAGACAAGTCGCCGCAGCCGTCGCGCCTGTCGAAGTCGAGTATGTTCCTGCTCCGCACGGCGTGCACGTCGCGCTGCCCGTGTTGATTTTGTACTGACCAGCAACACAAGCCGAGCACGGGCCTCCGTCCGGGCCCGTGTATCCCGCGTTGCAAGCAGAAGACACGCAATCCGCAGCGGCATCACTCGCGCTCGGCGATGAGCTACCGGCCGGACACGCCACACAAGTCGACGCACTTGTCGCCGCCGCCGTAACCGAGTATTTCCCCGCCGCGCAGTCTGAACATGGTGCAGTACCAAGAGAAGAATACTGCCCCGGGTAACACTTACATAATGCCGCGGCGACAGTCCAAGTGGCATCAAATCCATAGTCGTTGCCTATGGTATCAGATGTGAATTGTATCTTCATGTATCCAGTACTTGACGTAAAGGTGCTTGGCACAGACGGGGTCCCGCTGACTTTGTAAATCTCATTACAGGTCGTTGGGGAAGTGCATGTAAATACATATACAAAGTCATACCCACTCTCAGTTTGTATTTTCGAGAACGTGAGTGAGATCGTACTGGTTGAAGAAATGAGCCATATACAGTTGAAATTAATTGAATAACCGCTCGGTCCATCTGAGATTGTACCAGAACCCGTGCCGGTTGACGCGGCGTTACCTTGACACGTACCTGAGTACGCCACATCCGCAGTTCCTACACAGGCCGTGCACGCAGTCGCACCCAGATTCGCCTTTTGTCCAGCCGCGCAGGCGGTGCAGGCTGCATCACCTGTTGTGGCTTTGAAGGTTCCGTAAGAACAAGGCACGCACACATATCCCGACCGTGTATTCCCTGGAGTGCATGCACTCGAGAAATTACATGGACCTCCGGCTGGACCGATATATCCTAATCCTACAACGCAAGTGCAATTAGTCACGGCCGAACTGGAGCTAGGCGATGAGCTACCGGCCGGACAAGTGATACACGTACTCGTCCCCGTCGGCAAATACGACCCGGCTGCACAGCCCACACACGCGCTCGCGCCGGTCAGATCCGAGTACGTCCCAGCGAGGCAGTTCGTACAAAAACTCTCGGCGTACGCGCCTGCCGTGCTCGACGACTTGCCGGCCACACAGGCAGTGCAAGCAGTCGTCCCGTCCACATCCGAGTACTTGCCGGCTACACAATTTATGCAATTATCGTAACTGCTCGCACCCACAGTATTTGAATACTGGCCTTTATAACAAAGTCTACAAGACGACACCCCGGAATAGTACGCATACGTGCCTGCCGGACATTGGACACACGCAGACATGCCTGTCACGGCGGCATAAAGGCCCGGTTCGCAATCATTGCATGATGAACCCGAATAACCGGCAACACCTATAGCCGTGCCCGCTGCACAATCAATGCATGTGGTCGCACCCGTTAATACATTCGAGTACTTCCCGACCTGGCAGTTGGCACAAGTGGTCGCACCAGAGATGGCCGTATATTTACCCCTTGCACAGGCTTCACACCAAATCTCCGTGGCGGAATTGTATTGAGGACCTGCCTTCCCCGCCGCGCAGTCGGTGCATGCTTCAGTGCCGGTTGTCGTTTTGTATGTGCCAGCTGCGCACCACACGCATGTTCCGGACGTTCCTGTATACCCTTCTATACAACTCACGGCCACCGCCGCCGCCCCCCGAATGCACACAACGCACAAGATCACAAGCACCGTGCCGAGAAGCCGCATGCGGCACACCCGGCGCGCGTTTATACACACGGGGGGAAACATGGGATTTGTTTTATTTGTCTTTAATGCGCGATATCATTTAACATTTTTAAGTCCATTCTGGCAGATGAGCGCAAGATCAAGCATGGTCTGGCGACTATAAATATCGGCATACCGGCCCCCGCGAACTTCGATCCCATACGCATACAGCTGCTTGTAGTTCAAACAAGCATACACCGCCAGCCACAGAAGCCTGTAAACCTGGCAGCGCTTCTTGGAGTGCATAATGACGAGCAGCATTTGAGTCCACTCGCGACTCTGTGTGTAGTGCAGGAGCGGCATGCTGTACCGGTACGTCTCCGTCATCGCGTAGTGCACGTACCCCATGTACTCCTTGAAGCCGCATGGAGCTCCCGTGGCCGTGATGGACCCACCTCCGCGGGCCACCCGAGCTCCACGGGCCGTGACGTCGAGGTGCAGGGTCTGCATGGGCGTCTGCGCGCCACCCTCCAGGCTCGGTGCCGGGAGTGCCACGAACGTGCGCAGAATTTTGAACGCAAGCCTGAACTCGAAGATCCAGAGCACCAGCACGAGCCAGTAGGCATTACACGCGAGGGTGCACGCCCCGGCCAGCCACAGGCCAAGACTCCAACTCCACCCGAAAAAGGACAGGAGCGCCCCCAGAATTGGGAGTGTGAGATAGCACGTCATGCATATCTTGACGTCGGTATCCGTCTTCTGCGATAGAGTCCCCAGGTCACTGGGGAACCACAGCCACATGCCAGTCGATGTCTTCAGTAGATGCCTGCAATACGTCGTGACGTTTATATGTATGCAACTGCATTCCTACAAGGCTGCCTGTATGCGTCTGAGCAAGCTTTGCATGCGCGTGCACGGGACGGCAGGCCATGTGAAGACGACCGGGTCCACTTCGAGCTCCGCGCGCGCGTCTCGCAGCAGGCTGCGCGCATCGAACCCCAGCACGCGTGCAGCGTCGTGCGCCACATACGCCTGGAACGCCTCGTCGAATTGGAGCTCCTCGCCGCGCACCGAGTACGTCTGCGGCCGCAGGGTCCGGTTGTGGTAGTACATGTGCCGTTCGATTGCCGCCGTGGAGTATGGCTTGTCCCTGATGTCTGCCTTCGTCACGAACAGGCGACACTCCGCCGAAAACAGGTCCGTGTATCCCTGCTTGTACAGCGCGCCGTCCAGGTAACTGAAAGTCGCAGCGACGTCTGGGTTGTCGCGGGTCGCGTGCCGGGCGTGGAACTTGAGCATCGAGTAGTCCGGCTGCATCTGCTCGACCCATGCCTTTTGCATCTGCATGTCCGCCCCGATCATGTCCTCGTCGACGCGCGCGTGCTCCCGTTTCGCGTGGATGTCGCTGCGGATGTCGCTCAGGAATATCAGGCACTTTGACGCGTCCCGCTGGCTCCATTCGCGGGCATGCGCGTCGGTGAACTTGTCCTGCGTGAAGGTCACGTGGTCGTTCCTGCACACCACGCTCGCGGCGGACGCGTGCAGCCTCTTCGGGTCGTACAGATGTATGTCGACGTTGCCGCGCACGCTCGACGTGTTCAGGTGCTTGATGAGCACGGGCAGGTGTATTCCCGGACTCGCGCCCGCAACCACCACTTGAATTCGCCTCGCGTCCCTGCGCGCCTGCATGTCTCGCACGGCCAACGTGAGGGCAAGCATGTTGCTCAGCAGCAACTTGCGCTGGCCTCGCAGACCGCGCATCTTCTGGAAGTGCTCGTCGACAAACCCCTGGTCCCAGTCCTCTTGCCTGTGCAGGTGTGCCTTCAGATCGACGTCGCCGAATTCCCAAGACATTGCGAGCGCGGCGCTGCTGCTTTATATGCGCGCCGTACTGATTTCACAACAGGCCGTAGGCGCGTATTTAACCGCGTTTGCGCCCGCACATGACCGTCATGTGTGCGTTTGACATTCCGATCCACACGAAGAACATCAGCACGCGCGACTTTGCCCTGCGGCCCGACAGCGACGTGCACGTGAACCGCAAGGAGCGCCCGCCGGCGATGCACGTGGCCTCGGGCATCCTCGCCGCCTGCATGACGCTCTGGTACGCCCTGCACCAGAGCCTCGCCGCCGGCGTGCTCCTGGCGTCGTGCGTGCAGTTCTACGTGTCCGCCCTCGCCCCGATGCTGCTCTACGACCACATCCTCGCACCCTCGCGCAGCAAGAATGTGTGGTCGCTGCTTGTCCTGCACGCCGGCAGCATGCTCTTTTCGTACCCGTACGACCGCGAGTTCGTGCCCTTCCGCCTGCACGCGCTCGTGCTCGTGCTCTGTCTCGCTGTGATGTACAGGCAGTGGCTGCAGCCCCACATTTCGCACTACGCGCTGCCGCTGGCCGTCATCTGCAACAGCATCATCAGCCTCGGCATACACGCGCAGACCCCAGACGCGTCGTTCCTATACTACCACGTCAGCTTCGTGCTCCTCGTCGCGGCTCTCGTTGCCATGGTGTACGCTCTCTAGCGCGAGCCTCGTCTCGGCGATCCCGGCCTGCAGACTTGCGCTCCCGTGCTCGCTGACCTCAAACTTGATCAGCAGGATGTGCAGGTAGTCGCTCACCTGCAGCGCTGCGCGCTTGTGCACCTTTGCCAGCGCCCGTCCGGAGTCGGACTCGACGATGCTCAGGTCCCGCAGGATGACCTGCAGCTCCAGGGGGATGCCGCTTTTCGACATTGCGTGCCCGGGCCATCACGCGATGACAGCGTGTTCTGCGTTTTTTACGGCGTTTTTCGCGGCGTTTTTTACGGCGTCTTCGGCGGCGTCTTCGGCGGCGTCTTCGGCGGCGGCGGCGTTTGTGGCCTCAGCCTCCGGGGCGCGTTCCGGCGCGTCCGCAAAGACGTCCGCGGGCGGTGCCGCGACCTTCGCCGGGGCATTGTCGGGCCTGCGCGTCGAGTTGCACACCTCCGGCTGCTCGAGGAAGCAGCCGTCGTTCATGATGTGGTTCAGTTCCAGGCCCCAGTCCGGCTCGTCGTCGTCCGTGTAGCCCGTGCCGAGCGAATGCTGCAGGCTGTTCATGTCGTTGTGGTTTTCCTCGAGGTCCAGCATGACCCTGTCGACGGACTGCAGGCTCTTGTCCAGACCCATCGCCTTCAGGGCGTGCGACGTGCGCTGCATCGAGTACAGCACCTGCTGGTTCAGCTCGCTGTTCTCGAGCGTCTCCATGTGGTTTTGCAGGACCTCCCGTTTCCGCTGCAGGGTGTCCATCCGCCCCCGGATTTTCCTGTGCTGCACGAGCAGGCTCTTGACGCGCTCGACGCCTTTGTGCTTGCTCTGCATGGCGCGAATGCGGCCGAGCACCGCCTCCAATTCTATCTTCAGTTCCTCCTCCGACGAATCGATTTCCCGCAGGCTGCCCTGCAGCCCGATCTTCGCATACCGCGTGTTGTCTATCGACACCTCGCCAAAGATCAAATTCATCAGGCCCATCCAGCCGTGGGCGGCCGACAGCAGGCACTTGGGGTCGTTCTTTGGGGTCGCAAAGTCCATGCGCCGTGCGCCGTGCGACTAAATACGCGCGCGGCGCCTTTTGTAAAATGTTCATGCGTCCGCGACGTCGAAGCGCACGAGCTTCGTTTGTTTCGCCGACTGCTCCGCGTCCTCTGATGCGCACGACACGTACTCCAAACTGTTGCGCATGAACTGCAGTCGCCACCGCTTGAGGAAGTCCGGCTCCTCTGCGAACAGATCCTTCCGCTGCGCGCTGCAGCGCTGGTAGTGCTCGACAAATGCCTTGAACACGTTCGAGTCTCGGAAGATCCGCCCGGCGTTGTACTCGGCCATCTCCACGTCGATTCGCTTCCAGTCGACCGTCTCGTACTCCACGCCAGAAGCGCGGCACGTGAACAGCCCGCGCACCTCCGTCGAGCGCGGTCGCGTGCAGAACTGCTTGAACGTCTCCAGCTTCGGATACACCATCCGCTCGTCCTTGTCGATCCACAGGGCGCGCGCTTTGTTTGCCTCGAAGTCCGCAGTGTGCCACGGCGCTCTGAACGGGATGCTCACCGCCATGATGTGCGCCGTCTTCGACGCAAGCACGCAGATGTCCGCGTACCTCTGCGTCATGTCGGAGAAGAACAAGTTTTCGCTCTCGACTGTCGGCTTCACGCCTTGCTCGTTCCTCGAGCGCAGCACGTGCGGCTGCACGTGCAGGTCCAGGTCGACAAGACAGATGAAGTGCCTGTCTCCGCGCAGCGCAATGTCGCGGAAGAAATCGTCTACGCCGCCGGTGCGTTTCGCAATCTTTTTGCTCAGGTGCATTTCAAACAAGGGCTGGAACTGTCCGCTCTCGCTCCAAATCTCCCACGAGATGTTCCGTCCCAGAAGCGTGATGGTGTGTGGCAGATGGTGCTGCAGAGCAGCGCCGTAACAAGCCACCGTAATGTTGCTCGCGGGGATGTCGGCATGCTTGTCCAAACAGCACAGCACAGACTGCGTGTACGCATGCAACATTTTGTGATTTCTTGAATCTACACTGCTGATACAAGACATGTTGGCACACGCAAGACCATATATAGTACTCACTTTATTTTTGAAATAAATGAGAATTGCCGGAACCTATTTCCCGAGTAGAGCAGTGACCGCGGCCGTGAGGTTGTCTTGCTCTATGATTTCTTTTGGAATCCCGACTAAGGGGATTTCCTCTTTCATCTTCCGGAACATCTGCACGCACGTGCCGTACATGGCGTCCGCGTTCGGCATGGCGGTGACCATTTTCTGGATCAAATCAGACGCCGCCGCGAAGTGCGGGACGCTGCCATTCCAGGTGAACGCGAGGGACATCACCAGCAAGACGCCAAGCACCTGGTGCTTGTACTCTGGCTTCGTGGGGTCCAGAAGGACCAGGACCACAGCCGCCCCGACGGCCAGCCCGTCAGAGACGAAGAGCTCCCACCTGCGCCCTTGGTACGCGTTCACGCAGATCGCACACGCGATCCAGTACAGCAGCACCAGGGTTTTCACCGGCGGAAGGGCGTACGGGACGCCGGAAGCGCCGGATACAGCACCCGGGCCGGGTGCAGGAGCACCGGCTCCGGAAGCAGGAGCACTCGGCCCGGAAGCAGGAGCACCCGGCCCGGAAGCAGGAGCACTCAGAGCGACGGGAAAGGCGCCGCTACGGCGCGATGGAGTCCTGGAGCGCGCGACTGACATTTGGATGTAAGCAGGCCGCCTTTCTTTTATATGTTTGGCATGTTTTACACGCGAGATTCCCTCGAGTATATATACACGACAGCGGACCGGGGCGCATGATCAAGCGCGCGCCCGTCGCAGCATTCGCGTTCCTGGACGTCTCGCTGCTCGTGTGCTTGTTCTCCATGCTGTCGTGCATGCACCCCGTCAAATTCGACTTCGTCAGCGAATGGATGCGACAGTGCAAGCTAGACCGCCACGCCTACGTGCTGCCGTACCTCCTCGCCGGGATCGTCGTGCTGGTCGTCGTGCTGCAGCTCAACTGGATGTTTCTCGTGTCCCTGCACCACCTGACGGCCACTGCACAAGTGCACGGCCACGATGCGCACACCCGCAGAATGCACAGACGCCTCGAGCAGACGCGAACGCACATGCTCACGAAGCTTTTTTCCGAGCCGCCGCAGAAGCCGTGCACGTGCGTCACGGGCCGTTCGGACGAGGCGTTCATGGCGTGCGCTGCCGCGGTTGTTGGCTTCCTTGCGATCGTGTACTACGACTGGACCTCGGCGCAAAGTTGGCTGCATTTCTACGGCGTGTTTCTCTTCTGCGCGGGGTTTTTCGTCGTGCTGCAAATCATCTGGTGCAACCTGCAGAAGGCATCGACCGTCGCTACGCTGAGACACATGACCCCCATCCGGGGCCTGCACTGGACAATAGACACTGTCATCGTGTTCGCCTGCCTGATATTTCTCACGGCCAACTTCGCACTCGGCCAGATTGGCGTGTGGGTCGTCGGCTCTGAACTCGTTGCCTTCTTCTTCCTCATGCTCCAGTTCCAGTACGTGTTCTACGTATGCTGCTGCTGCGTGCCCGCGCACCTCCCGAGCCGCTCGTGCTCCGTGTCGCCCCGCCTCTGGTTCTGCGTGCTGCTCGTGTGTCCGTTTCTCTCGAGAGACAATTTCTGAAATCGCGTTGGCGTGCCGCGCGTGCTCCGTGTGTCCGTTTCTCTCGGCAGACAATTTCTGAAATCGCGTTGGCGTATATAAACGTACCACGCACGTGCCGCATGGCATCGCTGTTCGGCCAACTGTCTGGCTTCCAGTTCCCAGACGTTCAGATGAACAGCGGCCCGTTGCCGTCCACGGCCGGCGGCCCGGCGGGTTCAGACGGGAGCGTCGACGGCGTGATCAATGGGACCTCGGCGTTGCTCCAGAACATCTCCCCGTACGCCTTGGGCAAGAGCGCTCGCGCAGGCTCGGATCGAAACTACCAGCAGATCCCGCATCGCTTCCAGTACATCATCCCCAAGCTCTTTCTGCCGCACTTCCACCACGGCAAGACCAAGCCGATCCACGTCTCGCACGCCGTCGATCAAGGAGACATAGCGTTCCTCTTGTACGGTGGTGACAGGGCGTGGTTCACCAGCAAGGAACAGTTCAGGTCCAAGGCCCCGCCGTGCGCCTTTGCGGGCATCGACGTGGTAAACTATATCTTGCTGTGCATCCAGGCGTCGCCGCATGAGGATTGGAAAAAGATCTGTAAAGATCTTATCGACGACGTAGACGTTCAAGTCGTGCTTGAACGGCGCCGCAATAAACTTCCCGCTCAGGACTTTGACAACTTGAAGATATTCAGGGCGGTGCGTGTGCTCGTCCAGCAATGCTTCGTCCCGCACGGCATCTGCGCCGGCTCTGAGCACCAGGGCGGGCAGCACGAGCACGACGGCGGGCAGCCCGTGCAGGCCGCCGTCAACTTTGTGACCACCATGACGGTCGACGGCAAGAATGTGGACCTCGTCAACTACTGGTACCGGCACAACATGGTGGCGGGAGACGAGCTCGTGTTCAGACTAGAACGGCAGGAAATCAAAAGCAAGACCTTCACGCTGTCGAGTTACTACAAGCAGCCGGTCTCGGAGACCGTGACTCCGGACAACCCGGCTGACTCTCACTACTGGCAACTCGTACCCGACATCCTCAGAGGACGAGCTGAGTTCAAGCCGGAGGCGCAGTGGTACGACCACCGCTCCGAGGGGTACTGGCGCATCGCGCAGACGTTCCAGACGAGGGCCCAGAACTCGGCCCTCGCATTCTCTCGCGGACTGCCGCTCGAAGTTACCTTTTCTCCGGTATGGCACAGTTTTTCAGACTGCCGTAACGCGTACGGCAAGTCGCTCGCGTGTTCCGTCGAGCAAATGAATCGAAACGCAGAGCTCATGGCACATATCAACCAAGACTCTATGCTTTGGTTGTATCAAAACAAGGAAGTGGTCGCCATCAGAAAGGTCGGGGGTGGTTATCACATCACATATGATCCAGACCTGTGTAAGCTTATGGTCAATTATACGATGTTAACAGTGGCACAAGTCGACATGACATACCAGGACATTACCCAAATTCAATTCATGTGTTTCCCTACAGGGAAACGCGACACAATAGCACAAACTATGGAGGCAAACGCCCTAGAGTCACCAGAAATGAAGTTGTTTCCTGTCACAGTCCATGCTATAGATCATATCGACATGGAAAGTGCTATTAAACTGCCACCTACAGGACAACCTCTTGATTTTTATGTCAAGATGGTGCTGGGACCAACCAAAACTGGAGGCTTTATACATGAGTTCTGCAAGTTATTACCTGACAAATATCTTTTGCGCAACGGCATCTGGACTAAATACGATACCAATTATAAAATGCTCGATTCACTCCAAATTACGTACACGAACACTACCAGAGAACCACTAAGACACGCCGATCGGACAAAACGGAGAACCGACACATTTGCTGCCGTGAAAGCCGCCAGGAAAACACGCAACGTTCCACCGATCATCGCCGCGGCGCTGTCAACGGGCGGCACTCTCGTACCGCATGTCGAGATGCCGTTGGGCCTCGGCGGGGGCCCTCAAACGGGCGGGACTCTCGCGCCGCCCGTCGAGATGCGCGACTCGGAGGTTTGTCCGACGGCAGAGTCCTTTGGACTGCCAGAACAAGTCGACGCCGGGCCGCGCAAGAAAAAGGGCAAGGTGCTCCGGTTTTTGAGTGCCGGGGACGCAGGCGAGCCGTCCGACGCTTCGCACGTCAGCACAGCCGATTCCGGCCGTTGAGCAGCACGACTCCGTGCATGAGGGAGGCTATGATCGTGACCGAGACGCGCAGCATGATCACCGCGCTCGCCGTCGCCGCGCCGTTGGCCCCAAAGTGGAAGCCGACGATCAGCGCGACGCACGTCGCGTGCACCACCGCCGCGCAGCACGAGACCACGCAGCTCCGCTGCAGCATCACGCTCCAGAGCACGCACAGGACCACCGCGAGCAAAAAGAACATGCACGCCATCGCCGTCTGCTGCAGGCTGTCCTCGTGGCGCTGCCGCGAAAACGTGAGGAACGTGCACATGATCAGGCTCAGCGCGATCGTCGCGAGCAGCACCTCCGCCGCCGAGCGCCCCGACGACGACACCGCGATCATCGAAAAGTTCATGCAGAACATCTCGAAGATGTACGCGAGCTCGTACCCGAGCAGCGCGGCCGGCAGGTCGTGGTCCCACTGCGTGTCCGCCGCCAGCACGTAGCTGCACCCGCGCTCCGCGTGCGTCGTGTAGTGCACCCAGACCAGGCACGTCAGCAGCGCGCTGCACGCAAACGGCATCACGCAGAACATGTAGTCCATCACGATCGCCGTGCTCGCTGGCGCCAGCGACAGCGGCAGCGGCTCCGACAGGGCGTTGGTATGCGGGTACACCACAGACGTCTCGTTCGCGTACCAGTCCATGAGCGCCACCGAAGACGCCCAGTCGAACTTGCTGAAGAAGGAGTGTCCGAAGAATATTGCATTGAACGTTATCGGCAGGAGGCAGATGTACAGGATCACGGCCTTGCGCGCGATGTCTGCTTTGTGCACGTCCCCGAAGCACGGGCAGCTGCAGGCACACTTGTCGAAGATGTTCACGAGCCCGCTGCCGATGTCTGTCACCTGCCTGCACAGACACAGCAGACACAGCAGCAGCAGCAGCACAATGAGATACGAGACGTTGAACTCGATTTCCATGCTTCTGCGGGTCCCATCTTAAAAACTCTTGTGCGAGTAACGCTTTATTCGGTACTCGAGTGAAGTGCAAGAGTCAGTTTAGCAAGAATGCCGTTTATTCAATAAATTCTCGGGCTACTCCAGCTCAAAATTGCAATACTGCAGCTCCGTGTAGCAAAGTCGGAGGAGAATGGACCTATCCTCGAGCAGCATGAGCATGAGCAGTATGATCACAGCGAGCACTGCGGCCATGATCAGCATGACTGCGGCCATGAGCAGCATTATGTAAGCGAGCGACGCGACCACATGCAGAATGATCGCAGCAAGAATCCCACCGAACACACACACGACAGCCTTGTCGCGCGCACACATCCTCGTCGAGTCGACGCCAACACAGTCAAATACAGGGTTCATAATCCAATGATCAATGTTTCACGTGTATCGTTTATACTTTGTCACGCATTTCACACGCGCAAAGTCCGTGCGAATCTCGCCATCCAGCGGGTCGCGCGCTCTGCGTATAAGCGCAGACGGCGACTTTTGGGCGTACTCATAAGCAGCCGTTTGCAGTGCTCGAGGAAGGCATGCCGCGCGAGTAACTTGCTGTACCTCGCGGCGTTCCTGTAGTTCCTCGCCACCTTCGCCTCCTGCGCTGCCAATTCTTGCACTTCACTGCGCCAGCAAGACGCGCGCCAGACCAGGTCCTTGTGCAGCAGATACCGCCGACGCTCCGCAATTATCTCCCTGCACCTGGCGGCATTTTCGTGGTGTCTGTACATCTGCGCCTCCTGCTGTTTCAATTCCGATAGTTCTTCGCCCCAATAAACCCACATTTCCCTCTCGGCCTGCTGTTTGACGCACCTGACACATGACTTAACATGCCGCACCAGCAAGTTCTCTAGGTGTATGGTGCCTGTAGGCTGGCCGGCGAGGAGCCGAAGAACGTCCTCGGCTCGAAACTCTGCTATCTCAAGCCCTGCGTCACGCACGGAACTCGCTTTCTCGGCCGTGACCTTGTGCGAGTGCAAGACCTCCAGGGCCGCCACGTCCTTACCACTCCTACGCAGCAGGCAGTCGTACCTCCACTTGCGGTCCGTGCTCGTTTTCTCGATGGCCACCTCGCACTCGGCACTGTCTATGGTTCCTGCGTTGCGGCAATACGAGCACCGGAATGTGGTGAACGCGTAGCGGCCGACCATCTCTCGCAACTTGTGCTTGGCATTGAAGTGGTCGGGCGACTCAGTGCACCCACAGCTGCGCACTGTGCGCCCGTCGGCCGCGTCCTGCTCCGACGTCGCGATGTGCGCGAAATAGTCGCTGAACGGGCGCTTCCCAAGCTCGCCCGACGGCTTGACGTGCTTCACGGGGTGTCGCTCGGCACAGGCGCAGAAGAACTGACGGCACTTCCTGTACTCGGTCAGCCTTGCGTTCGCCCAGCTGCCGTTCGCGTCGAGTGCATACTGCATGCCTGCGCGTGATACACGCAGAGTCGACACATGCCTGTTTTACGCGTAATAAAAATTAGCACCCGCACTTTGCTCGTAGCATTTCATTTCCAGATATAAAGCATCTTCTCGCAACACGCATGCCAGACAGTGACGCAGACCGCAGAACAGAGAATCGACTGCTGCTGCTCTTCGGGGTCTCTTTTATGGTTCACTTTGCAGGCTGCATCGTCTCGGTCTATTTCATCGAGAACGAGACGAAGGGCACCAATTTGTACGCGTTTTACCGGCCCAGGGTGACGGGGGAGCGAATACAGTCGGCTAACAATTTCATTGAAAGCCTAAACACAGCCTACAAGACAACGTGTGCCAATCACCCCTCTTCCGTCAAAAACCTGCTCATTTTGCGCAGCACGTATTATGCGGACCTCGATCTCGAGAACATCATGCAAACGTGGATGCCGGCCACGTACCGCCTCTTCGGACTGCCGCACGCCAACGGGTACTGGATGCTCTTCGCCGTCTTCTTTCTGTCCGCCCTCTTCCAGGTGTATTTCCTGTGTCAAGTGGCGTTCCTGGAGTTTTTCAGGAACCCGTGCCTCGCGCGCTGGCTCGAGTACGCCGTCACGTCGCCCGTGCAAGTCGTGCTCATCGCCAGCTGCGTGATGATACGGGACGTGTACACCCTCATGCTGCTCTTCGCAGCGCAGCTCGTGTGCGTGCTCTTCGGGTTCCCGATCGAATGCGCGATGCAGAACCAGCAACTCGCCGCCTTCGTCCTGGGCAAGATGAAGGATAAAAGCTTCGCCGTGCAGATCGAGTGCGTCTGCAAGGACAATGCATGCGAATGTGACGTCGTCGACACGCGCGTGGAAGCACGCGAACTGAGGCTGCTCCTGAACGTTGAGCCGACGTACCCGGCGGCCACGCGACGTGTCAACGGCGCCCGCGTAGCGTCCCGCAATCTGTTTTTTCTGTGCGTGTCTGCGTCCTTCGTCCTGCACTTTCTCATCTGGTTCATCCTGATCGACCAGTTGCTAAACGTTCTCGCCGAGTCGACATGCTACGACGGACCGCAGGGGTGGAAGCAGCCGCTGCAAGTGGTCGTGTATGGACAGTGTGTGCTCTTCACTCTCTTCGCCGTCGTCCCGGTCGCGCAGAAAATAATGATGCTCGCGTGCCCGTGCGCCGATGTTTTCCTCGAAGGCTCCATCGCGTACGCCGTCCTGAGCGTCTCCGCCAAGACTCTGCTCGGTGCTACGTACATCGCGTTTGTGCTGCTGTTTCCGTTCGAAACTCGGGCGTAGATGGGGGCAAATCGCCGAATTCCGGAGTCTCGTATATAACAGCACCGCCCGCACGGCATGCTGTCGAAGCGGGTGATCATGAAAGAATGGCGCGACGTGGTCCGCAGCATGCACGGCATGAATCTCAAGTACGCGGACGGCAAGGCTGCCGCGGCCCCCCCTAACTCGCCAGAGGATGCCCTGCGCCCGCCCGGATCGCCGGCCCGTGCGCCTGCGTCACTAGGAGGCTAATCTATCACTTTCCGTGCAGCCTTTACAAGTACACGTGCCATCATTCTTTCGATTGTTTTGACATTCAGTGCACGTGCATTTACAGTCTTTTCTCTGTAGCGTGTCGGTACCGTCGCATGCTTGCGACAGAGCTTTCAACTCCGTGAGCGCTTGCGACAGCCTGCTTTCTGTCTGTATCACAGGCGACATGCGCATTCCACGCGCACCTTATATACGCAACGCGGATAAATTTCATTCCACCACAAACAGCATGCCCCTGCGCTGCTTCATGACGCGCAGTGTGAGGCGCGTGACGTGGAACAGCAGCAGCACGGTGATCAGGAAGCCGACTATCGCGTCAAAGAGCTCGCTGTGCGAGCTGAAGATGACGTAGCAGACCCCGGACACGGCCGCGTTCACCACGAGCACGTCGATGACGCTCTCCACCTGCAGCGACAGCGTCAGCACGTACAGCGTCATGAACTTGAGCACCGGCTCCGTCACGAACAGATGCACCGTCAGCAGCGCGTTGTTGTGCGCGCACATGTTCGAGAGGTACGACCGGTCCACGGACATGAGCACGGGGATGCTCAGCAGCACGCACGTGTAGATCGACGTCGGGTAGTGCTCCAGCAGCGTGCTGGCGTCGACCCAGAACGTCCACGTGCACCCGCACGACAGCGGCGACAGCAGCACGTTCACCAGCCACAGCGCGTCCGTCCAGGCCAGGTGGCTCGGCTGCATGCCCAGCTGGCCCTCGGTGTACTGGATCACCTTCGAGCCGTCGTGCACCAGGTACATGACCACCAGCACGCCGATGCACGCCCAGTACACGCCGTACACGCGCAGCTTCGACGCGCGCATCTGCTTCTCGTGCACCTTGAACGCCACCGTCGCGACGTTCCCGAGCAGCATGCCGAGCAGGAACATGAAGGCCGTCTGGTCGAGCGCGTAGTCGCTGCACAGCATCGTGCTCCACAGCACCATGCCGACCATGTGCACCTGCGTGATGTACTTGCGCAGGGCCCCGCTGGTCTCGAACGTGATGCGCGTGTCCGCTGCGCCGTCCACGCTTTCCGTCTTCTGCGCCGGCTCCGTCTTCTCCCTCGCCGCGCGGTCAACCTGCAGCGCCTCGGCCTTCAGCAGGTCCTGCGTCTGCTCCGCCCCGTCGCCCGCATTCTCCAGCACCGCTTCGTACGTCGGCGGCCTCGACACGGAGCGGATGATGAACGCGCAGAACTCGTACAGCACCCACGCCGCACACAGCACGCAAATCTGCAGGCACGTCAGCACCACCCGCTCAAACATGTCGAACTCGACCTGCGAGTTCTCGAGTTTGCTCACCACCACAAAGACGGTGTATAATAGGCATCGACTGAAAAACGCAACAATATCATTCATGGTATATGACAGGTAAATATAAATATGAAAGTATGACTTCGTGTGATTTCAAGGCATGCAATAAAGAGCGGAAAAAAAAGGAGCCGTCGTACACGCGCAGCCCCGCCATATGCACGCCGGAGACGTACTACGGCGCGGACTTCCAGCGGTCGCTGCTCGACAACCGCAGACAGAACCAGTGGATATTCGACCTCATCAAGAACGCCAACTGCCCGGGGGAGAAGGTGTACCACGTCACGCCCGACTGGCTGCTCGCGCGCGACTTGCACCGCGGCCTGGACAATCGCTATCTCGTCATATTCAAGGACCCGAGCTTGCACAGCATCCGCGACTTGCGGGCGCCGCACACGCAGGCGCTCAAGGACGCGGTGGCGTTCCTGAAGAAGTGGCTGCCGGCGCAGGAGCCCGCCTGCCACGACAGGTACCTCATGTACTTCCACTACATGCCGAGCGTCTTCCAGCTGCACATGCACGTGTCCATGCGCAAGTCGTCCGATACGTGCCGGGCGCACCACGTGCAGCACGTCCTGCGCAATTTGGGCCAGCGCGAGTCCTGGTACAGGGACGCGCTCATCCTGTACAGCGCGGGCAAGTCGCGCTCTTCAGATCACGGCAAAACTCTGTAGATTCATATAAAACATTGTGTGTTCTCGCTCATGTCTTATGCCACAAAGATCATGAAACAACAAGAGCCCTGCGGCATCGTCATTTCGGCCCCAGTCTCCCTCGCCGCACACAACGACCTGCTGCCGCACATGCTCCGGCAGCAGAACTTCGCGAGCCAGCCGTCCTTCACCCCGGCAAGTGTAAACGTGACCGTCAGCCCGCACGTGAGCCACCAAAACGAGACCGGCTTGCGCGGGACCACGCAAATTGCACACGCGCAGCTGTACCCGAACACAGCCCAGGCCCCGCCAGCCCGCCAGCACGCGCCCGCGCAGGAGGACGACTGGAACACGCACGCGATCGTCACGTCCGTCGCGGGGCTCCAGACAAAACTCGTGCAGCTCGACAGCGAGATACGCACCGCGCCGGCGGCAGACGCGGGCCACGTCATGCGCAACCTCCAAGACCACGCCAGCATCCTCCGGCAGAATACGGAGCACATCCACTCCGTAAAGAGCAGGCAGAAGGAGATCACCGGCGTCACGCACGAAATTTGCTCGCACATCAACGACCAGCTGGGGTCGCACTCGACCGCCCTGCAGCGCTACCAGAACAACATCTCCAACCTGCAGCACAAGCAGAAGAACTCCGTCGAGCTCACGCACAACATCTGCTCGCAGCTCAACGACAACCTGGAGTCGCAGGCGTCTGTCAGCAGGGACCTCGAACTGGAGTCGCACCGGCAGGGCATGCAGATTTCGCAGATGCAGAAGAAGGACGAGATTGGGCACGCGCTGCTCACAAAGATACTGGCCATGCTCGGCGAGCACAGCGACGTTGTGTCGCAGCTGCACAACCACCTCTCCCCGGACCACCACGTCCTGCTCGATGCCATGTGCGACGCGCTCGAGAAGACGAAGGGCAAAATGACGACCTTCGAGAAGACGCAGACGGAGATGCAGCGAGTCCTGGCGGACTTCCAGCAGGGGAAGCTGGCGGCGCACGCGCCGGGGCGCGACACAGAGTACATCAAGGCCAGGCTCGACACGTACGCCAAGATGTCGAAGCAGATGGACCTGCAGTTCTCGCAGGCCCTGCAGAACCAGCAGCTCAAGATCCGGGATCTCGAGCAGAAGGTGCACGGCATGTCCGCGAACAACCAGCAGGTCAGGATAAACGAGCTCGAGGACAAGCTGCACGAGCTCTCGCTGCACCAGCTCAACAGCTCGCAGAACGCCGCTGTCCTGCGCACGACAGACCGCGACGTGAAGATGCTGCAGCACGACGTCAGGCAGGTGCACGCCCTCAAGGACGACGTGCAGCTCCTCAAGCAGCGGCATGAAACCGACATGGAACAGATCCGACAGAGCTCGCTCTCGGGGAACGCCGTCAAGACGGACGTCGCGGACATGCACACGAAACTGCACGAGCTGCGCCGCGACTTTATGCTGCAGGACGTCCGGCTCGACAAGACGCACATGCACATCACCGAGATGCGCAAGAAGATGGACATGTAACAATTATGGGAATTGCCGACCTCGATATTTAAGACCCGCCCTCGCCATGCATGTCTTCCGAAAGCACTGCCACGCCAGACAAGCGGCCCGAAACCCAGGACCTCAACAATGTGCTCACGCACATCAAGAACCTCGAGCAGCAGAAGGAGGAGCTCGAAAAGAGGCTCAAGGAGACGGAGGAGCGCGCGTCGCGCATGAGCGAAAAGACCAAGGCGGCCATGCAGAGCGCCATGGACACGCTCATGAAGAAGTGGATGGACGCGGTCGAGACAAAGGACGAGGTCGTCAAGCAGCAGTTCAAGGGCGGCCTCGACACCCTCATCAACAAGTCCGCGGACGAGAACGGCGTCTGGCAGATGATGGTCGCGGCCTCCGCCCTCCACGAGCGCCAGGAGCACAACCTCGAGAAGCTCCGCGTCGAGAACAACGAGCTCCGCGGCCGGGTCGACAGCTCGTTCGCCACGCCGGAGAGCCGGACGGGCTCCAAGCGCAAGGCGGAGGCGGAGCTCGGCCCGGGGGACGCTTCTGGCACAAAGGATATGTGGGCGGAGTTTGCCAGTGATATCGGGAGGGCGTTTTAGTATATGATTGTGTTTTTATTCAATAAAATAGAGACCCTATCAATCTAACACTGTCATTTAGAGAGAAGCTTCGAGCTTCTCGAACTCCTTCCTGATGCTCTCGTTGAGCGCTTCGTCTGCGGCGGCTTTCTGCGCAGCGGCGTAAAGCTCCACCGCGAGCTGTGCGTCCGCCAGGAGCTCCGTGGCACGAAGAATGTACTTGTCGGTCTTGGGGGTCGTCTCCTCGATAGAAGTGCGGTATTTCTTCCACACATCGAGGTCCCTGATCACGGACTGAGCAAACACGATCGTCGTCTTATGCAAGCCCTGCTTCGAGGCAACTTCTGCCTTGTGGAGGTAATTCACCCCCTGAATGAACCATTCCTCAGCCATGTAATCGTTGTTAAGCTCCACTTTGTAAGTGGTGGTTGTGGTCGTGACGGTAGCAAACATTTCGATTTCGATAACACACGACATTCTGTCCTTTATACTATCCATACGAGAATTCTCTAGACGTATCGTCATCCATATACCATTCACAACCATCTGCCAGTTATCGGGAGGGATTTACTACTCATTCATATAAAGGACACATCCCTCGTCATTATCACTGATGAACTCTGACAAGATGCTCGAGGCCGAGACCTATCAGCAGAAGTTCGCGAGGAAGTGCGCCGCTAAGAAGGCTGCCTTCGACGCGATGTCGCTGGCGACGAGGGCCAACACCCCCGAGGACATGCTTGTCAATGCCAACATGGCTATCGACAAGTACATGGAGTACATGGAGTACCAGGAGCACAGCAAGTCCTGCGACGTCTCCGAAGAACTCGCGATCGCCAAGGTGTACGTGAGGTGCGCCCAGATTGACATGAAATACAATGCCAAGCGCGCCGAGGAGAAGGCGCGCCTCGCCCAGCTCGAGCTCGACAAGCATCCTATCCAGCGCTGGTTCGAGCAGTACTGGGACCTGTTCTTCTAATTGTGGTTGTGACATGTTTAATAAACAACACATAACCGTAAAAAACTAGTTTTGTGCGTGTGTGTGCTCTCCCCTCCCTCCGCCATGAGCGTCTGGAAGTCCAACTTCTTCCTGCAAACGGGCCTGCCCGAGTCCCTCCCGAAGCCGCCCGAGCGCCCCGTCGCCGCCGACGAGCAGTTCGCCGCCGACAACGGTCTCGCCGGCCCGCGGACAGTCGGCCAGCGGGGAAAAGACAAGAACGGGCGCAAGAAGCGCTCGCCGTCGCTCTTCAACTTCTTCCAGTGCATGCGGAGCCTCGAGTCGCGCGAGGCCGACGGCAACGTCCTTGCCGGGCCGAAGGACTTGCGCGTCGAGTATCTCGCGCTCTCCAAGCAGCAGCGCGCGTTCTGGGAGCACATGCACGAGCTCTCGATCGTCTTTGACAAGCAGCAGAAGGTTGTCGGCTGCGGCACCCTGAGCACCGAGAGCGCGCACAACCGCACGAGAAGGGTGCTGCAGAAGTTCTACTTCCTGTCCGAGCCGGAGCAGCAGCAGCTCGTGCGCGACTACCTCGCCCAGCGCTGGGAGAAGGAGAACTACGACCACGTGCGCGAGACCTGCCAGCAGGACAACCTCCGCCACCTGGTCGACATCCGCAGGGACCTCCGCCTGCTCCTCGACAAGGTCGAGAAGGCGCTGAAGCCTCCCGCCGCCGACGCCGGCAGTGCGCGCGCAGAAACGCCGGAAAAGGGATAAGCGCCGCGTCTCTTTCGTTCCTCTTCCACGTCACGGTGAAATGTTTTAAAAAACCTTCTTTCGCTTTGTACTTGTACCCTTTTTTGCACAGACAGCGCAGATGAGCGCCGGCTCGAGCGCACGTTCCAATACGCCTTCTAAGACGTCTCTGTACGGCTCATCGATTAGTGGAAAGCCGGTCAGTGCCCAATGATTGCAGGTGGGGTCCGCGTTCCTTTCGGGCAAATCACAGATGCGCGAGTACTGCACCTGTGGGTGTTTGTCCCAGAATCCCTTGGACTCGGGTAGGATGACAGTGGCTTGCGTCACATCAAGCTGATGTAAGAATGCGCTCGCAAATCCCCTCTTGCGTGCGCGCGGGTGCACCCAGAGCAGGTCCACGGCTCCACTTTCGTCAAGGCAGCAAAATGCAGGCAGCGTCCATGCGAGTCCATGGTGCATGAACATTGGGTGGTGTCCCCTGTACCTGAACATGTCCTCCGTCTCTTCGAGTCGCAGGCCAAACAGGCGCCCGGCAGCGAAGCCGTCGTATAAGACGCTGATGTTGTGCAGGAAGCCGCTGTTCGCGTCGTGCAGTTCTCGGATGAATCCTGCGAGATCGTTACTCGAAGCTGGAATGACCAGTGTGGTAGACCAGTCGAAGACCACAACCTGAGACATTATGCATCTACCAAGTACAACCCCGGCTGACATGCATCAAATGCTTTTTTGTCAAGTGCCTAAGAATAATTCTGGGTTTCTGAGATCGTGCAAGGTCGTAAACAGAACTTCCAATTTCTTCAGTTCCGGATCGGCCACTGAGCGTGCCTTTGTAAACTCCGATCCATACTGCCAATACCAGCCATCCACATTGTCCAATATGTTAAAGTGCACACGATCATCTTCGTCATCCCTGCCATGCGAAACGTCCATTTCATTATTCTCCATAAAATCCTCGAACCACGGCTGGTATGAGCACCTCCCGGTCCACTCAGGCGCAGCCTCGTGAACCTCGTACAAATATCTCCCATGGTTTACGCACGCCTCACACCGACACCAAAGGTCCATCTCCTCGTTCAGCTTTTCTGCGCTGTAATCGTGCCAGAACAACTCGAGTTTCAGGCGCTCGTTCTCGCGCTTCAGGGCGAGCAACGCTGTGTCCATGAAAGACTTGCACACAAGAGCCAGCCGGTCCACCGCGGATATTTTGCTCGGATAAACGTCCCTTTGCTCGGAGTCCTTTAGTCCTACTTTACGCCACGTGTGGCAGCCGCGTTTCACCCACTTATTCTCGCGCTTCAGCTCGAGGAACCTCATGTCCAAGAGCAACTTGGACACAAGGGCCAGATTCGCCATACCGTTGTGTGATACATTCGCAACGCATACATGCCTACAATGTTTGAAAAAAATGCCCGCAAAAAATGCTCGCGCTGAGACTCGAACTCAGAACCTTCGCCTCATAAGAGCGACGCCTTGACCACTTGGGCCACGCGAGCTGTGGTTCGTCATTTTCATTTTTTGAAATGTTTCCACCATCCCGGCGAAATCCAAAAAAACTTTGTTTATATACGCACCGACAACATAGCCAAACAGAGTGCTTGCAGCAACCAAAACCAATATTCTGGGCCCAGCCCGCAAATCGTCCCGTGTCTGGGGCGTTACGACAGCAACATCGTCGGTCACCGCAAGAAGCCCGCGGGTGCAGCGCCAAGCGCATGAACACTAAAACGCCCGCGGAGAGAAGGCGGAACCAGGCACAAGGCACTCTGTTTTTTGTATGTATTTTCCACATTCACTTAAAGGCTAGCGGTTGCAAGCCCAAACATGGACGACCAACCGGACTTTGACCTGGGTTCGCCTGTGGCCAGCGAGGACATGGCTGCCTCGTACGTGCCTGCTTCCTTCGACGACTACCTTGTACACAAGAAGATGAGCCACATCGGCTCAAGGCCAGACACAAAGTCGAAGACACACAGCGGCTACGACTTCCAGATGTGATTTATTTTTTTATGTGACTTGAATATAAAGCACCGTTCTGCGCCATTTGGCTAGTCCTAACCGGTGTTTGTGCATATTTTGTGCAGATCGGCACCACCAAGGGCACGGGCGGCGACGTTCTGATATTGGAAGAAGCCGCCTACTGCGACGAGGGCTTCTTCTACGAGACGGTCGCGCCCATCCTCAGCGTCGGCACCGCCTCCCTCGTCGCGATCAGCACCCTCACCTCCGAGATCAACTTCTACACCCGCCTCATCAAGATGCGCGACCCGTCCACCGGCCGCCCGCTCTTCACGACACGGTGCATCGAGCTTGTGTGTGAGAAATGCAAGGAGGACGGCAAGACCGTGGACTGCGTACGTGCTCGTCCGCCCCCACGATATCCCAGCCCCCCGCGCCGTCCTCCTGGCACTCCCGCACCTCCCCTCCCGCATGCTCCTCAGCCTCCGCCTGCACCCCCGCCTCCGCCTCGGCACAGTCCGGCGGCCCCGCCCGGCCGGCGTGCTTCTCGGCCCGGCACCGCATGCGATCCTTCTGCAGCTCGCGCTTCGCGTGTCTCTGTTTCTCCTGCATCGCTTTTTTGTCGAAGGGAACTCGCATCTGCCCGCCACGCGCACCCGTGCATACATGCTCATTCTGTTTTTTTTAATAGTTCGACCTTTCTATTCTGTACCGGAGCTCGGTCGAGTCTGGGGAATTGGAGCCACTAATAGCACGTGTACTCCTATGCACCAGTCTGTCTGTCATTTCTTTCATAACTTCTTTCTTCAAATCTATCACTAGTTCTGCAAGCTCGTGGACCGTACATACTGAACGAATATCAGCATCGGAAACATTGAGAATCTCGTGAATTTGTCCAATGTGGAATAAGGCACATATGGCGGCGAAAAGCTCTTCGTCAGTTTCAATCGGCATGTACACAAATGAACGTTTTTTTATATATTTCCGGGACTCCACCACCGCTGATTCTGATTCTATTTTCTGTTTTTTTCTCGCAGGTGCACATGCTCCACCTCGTCCCGCAGTGGCAGAGCGCGGAGCGCCACCGCAAGCTCAAGGTCATGATGCAGGTGGGTGTCTTATTCTTCTATGTCCTACACGTACTCACCGATCATATTGAGATAGTTCAATAGACGCTCTAGTTTCGCAAGTTCTGGATCGCCGACTGAAGTTGCCTTCCACAACTTGGATCCGTACGTCCAGCGACACCAATCCGGTGGGTGTCTGTTGCTGAAGTGATACCCGTCGTCGATGACTTGGGCACGACGTGAATCGAATACACTGCCGCCGAACCAAACGGCCCAAAGGGGCTTTTTCGGGAAACCGTGACCGACGCTCATGTCGAGCTTTCGAATCACCTGCTCGAACCATGGCTTGAATATGCACGGCTCTGTTTCGGTAAATACGTACCTTCCACTAACCTTACACGCCGAACAGGAGCACTTCGGGCCAATTTCTGATGCGTTTGCCCAACACATAGCGGTTTCCATGATCTCGTAGCTATGTTCTCGCCAGAACAACTTGAGCTTGAGAGCCTCATTTTCGCGCTGCAGTTCTAGTAGATTCATCAATGTTGACGTAGCGTGATGCTGACGCCTGTGTCAAATGATTTTTTTGCGCGCAGGACCGCCCGGACCTCATCAAGTCCGAGCTCGCGGGCCTCGCCTTCGACAGTTTGCAACAAGTCTTCCGCAAGATCGACATCGACGGCCTGTTCACCGCGCAGCCCCTCGACTTCGCCAAGGACCAGGAGGTGTTCGTCATCATCGACCCCGCCGCCGGCGGCCCGACCTCGGACTACGCGGTCGTCAGCCTCTGCCGCCAGCGCGGCATCGTCACGGTACGTCACGCAATCAGATACCCCTGCTTGCACCGCAGCACAAACTCGGGCACGGGCTGCGACGAGCAGAAGAAGACCGTCACCAGCTCCTGCCGCAGGTCCAGGAAGAAGCGCGCCAGCTTCGCGTGGTTCTTGTCCGCGTCCATCATTTTCTGCTTCAGCGTGCGGTCGATGTTCATGAGCAGGAAGAAGATGCCCACCTTGTGCGCATGCACGGCCCTGCTCGCGTAGCTCCGTAGCTTCTCTAGTGCGTCGCACCGCTCCTTCGGAAAGAACTCCTGCTGTAGAAACGCGAGGCTTTCCGCGATGCATGCGTCCAGAAACTTGTCATTGACTGGGGCTATGATCCTCTCTATCATGTCTGTGCTCTGACTGTGCGTGCTGTGTGCTGTGCAGGTCATCGGCATCGACACGCTCTCGGGCTGTAAAGGTACAAATGCAAATTCTTTTATTGATCACCCACAGCCGCAAATACTGACTGGTGTGTGTGTGCAGAGCCCAGCAAGCAGTTCGCGCTCGTCGAGCGGCACATCCAGCGCATCGGCGCAGTGCACGAGCTCCAATTCTCCCCCATCATCGTCATGTGCGAGCGCAACCTCGGCTTCGAGGCCGAGCACCACGAGCGCGCCCTCCGCGGCATCCCGCACACCCGCCACCGCATCGACCACGCCGCCAAGCGCTACGGCGTCCTCACGACAGAGGAAATCAAGCACGGCATGTGCACGCTCACCAACACCATGCTGCGCGAGCAGCGCATCAACGTCTTGAAGCCCCTGCTCTCCGAGGACCCGGCCGGCAACGCCCGCCGGCTGCATGAGCAGCTCACCGTGTACTCCCTCCAGTTTAAAGAAGCACAAAACGTCTTTGGACGGACGCGTGCGGCGCTGAGTGGCAAGGTGGGAGGCATGAAGGACGACGTTGTCATCGCGATGCAGCTCGGCATCTACTACTCGGCCGAGCCGCATATGTATAAGTGATTTGAAGTTGTTTATTACTAAACCACAATAAGGGCATACCTACCGAGGATAGTGTCCACCTGCATGCGAAGCTCGCCAATGACTTGCTCCAATGCGACGAACTTCTTGTACTGACCGATGTGCTTGATCGCCATGTCGACAAGCGCTAGGTTCTCGGCCATGGTCTGCACGTTGTCAGTCTGGAGGAACCCGATAAGGTTGGTGGTGGCTTTGGCCATGATGTTGTCGATGACAGACTCGCGTCCGCCTTTCTTGATATCGTAGTACTTGGCCGCAAGAGCCATGGCCCTCTTCGAGAAAAAGAGCTTGTCACCGGGGTACTCGGTAGCACGAAGAAAAGCTTCGCGGGCCTCCATCTTGATGATATATTCCTTCTCGAAGCGTTCGAAATTGGTGCACATGTCGTTAAACAGATATGATACTCATACAACGTCTTATATATAAATACGAACAACTTCGCTGGCGTCAACCAATATGTCTATGATTGCAAGGTGTAAAACTTTATTGACACTCCTTTATAAATAGCATTCAAGTAACAACTTGTTGCAGTCGTCCGGCAGGTCATCGAGGGTTTAATCAGAAAACGGAGCAAAAAGAAGCCGCACATGTACAAGTAGGCTTTGAAAGGTTTATTCAATAAACGTTGTGCACAGTCCAATTGTCGCCCAAGAGTATGAGCGAGAAAGGCGCAAAGAAAGCCTCGAACCAGGACTCGCCATGTTCGTCTTGCTCCTCAAACGCGCGTTGGCACATCGCGTTTGCGGCCGCAAGCAGCCACATCAAACTTGCGGCAGCTGCCACGGCACGCACAAGCAGAAAACGTACAACCCCAGCCACACTAATGGAGTTGCAACCCATTTCGATAACAGCCGCCCGCCCTTCGTATATATAAATCCGAGTCTTTCCAGACTTCACAAAAGGACCCAGTCCTCGTCCTCCGTGACAAACTCCTTCCGCGTAAAGCTCCACACGCTTGGCGTGCCGTGCGCAACGGGCTTCTCGTGCGCAGCGGGCGTGTTTTGCGCAGGCGTGCTCGGGTCTGGGAAGTGCATCGCGCCGTACACGGCATACTCCGGGATGAGCATCTCCAGTTCAATCCAAAAATTCAAATTCCCTTTTTTTTTACCCACGTGGACTTCCCGCCTTTTTTCGCACAGCATGAACGGAGAGGAGCCCCTCCCCCCCCTCGCCGAGCTCTTCCTGCACGTGGTGCTCCATGTCCTGCCGCGCGACATCTTCGACTGCGACCGCAACGCCCTGCTGCGCCTCTCGCGCGTGCGCAAGAACCTGGTCGAGCAGATGAAGCAGTGCAGCGGCGCCTTTGAGCTGGACCTGCACATGTCCGCCAAGGACGTCGTGATGATGTCCCCGTATCCCACCTGCCACCTGGCCTACTTTGACAGGTCGCACTTCCAGGCCATCAAGAACATGGCTGCTCGCTTCCAGAGCATCAACGTCCTGCGCGTCGACTTGAAAGCCATGCCCGCCGGCTGCAACTTCATCAACACGGCGCAGGTTCTCGATCTCGTCTTCCACTGCTTGAAAGAGGGCCGTGCGAAGCAGCTGTGCGTCCTGAACGCCGTGTTCGACGCCGACCAGTTCGCAGAGGGCATGCGCAAGCTGCCCCCGGACACGAAAGATCGCATTATTTGCATGCGGCTCAGCAACTGCGGCCTGGCCATCAACTCCAGGTTTCTCCGCGAGCTCGCCGGCATGCGCAGCCTCAGACACCTGCAGCTCGACGGCAGCCACTTCCACCTCGCGCAGTCGGGGTTTCCGAGGTTCACCGGCGCCCTCGAAACGCTGTCCGTGGCCAACTGCGCGGGCCTGCGTCCGACGGTGCTCGCGAGCGTCAAAAAAACACTGCACACGCTCAACTGGAGCGGCAACGAGATAGCCGACAGCGACAAGCCTGCGTTCCTCGAGTGGATCAAAGACTCGCACGTCCAAAGCCTCGACCTGGACAACTGCGGCTTCCAGCTGGCTGACGCCGTCGCGTTCCAGTCGGCGTTAGCACGGATGCCGGCCTTGCGCAGCCTCAGTGTGGCCGGCAATTACCTCTTTCAGGACGACGTTTTCTGGTGGGTGTACAATTCGTGGAAACAGGGCCGACTGCAGACGCCCTTCTTCACGGTCCACATCTCGAACATGCATATCTGCTACCCAGATTCTGGCCACCCGGTCATCATATCCTGCACGCCGTTCGGGTACATTGAAGTTCCAAGCTGGGATTAAAAAAAGTATTTGCACCTGTCAACGCGCCTGCGCCTCTCCTGTCCAATGCTACGCTCACATCGCCCCGTCGCAGGCTGCCGCGGCCTGATCAGCGCGGCAACCATCCGCCTGGCCGAGGCCTCCGGCGCCTTCTCACCGGCGCAGCTCGCCTACATGCGCGCCACCAGCGCCAGCGCTGATGCCCGGGACGTATCGTGGCACCGCCGCATCACGCAGCTCGTCGACTGCTGCGCCCACGAGCGCGAGCTCAACAACCGTGTCATGCATGTGCTCGACTACGAGAAAAACTCCAAGTGACGCACGTTTCATGTACATTTAATAAAATGAAACATGCACCTCCTAAAACTCCCACTCCGCCTCGTATGAAGCGAGTATAAGCGCGAGTTTCGAACTCAGCCCAGAAACGTCAAGCTCCCAGAACGGCTCGTGGTACGACGCGATGATCAGCGACCACACGCCAGGCACCACGTGCAGCCCGATCGGGTGCCACGTCTCGTACAGCTGCCTGTTCTCGTTCGTGATGACATACACATTCAGCGTCACACACGCGCACGCCATGTTCGCGAGAAAGATCCAGAAGTCCGGACTGCGCAGCATCTGGATCCACCCGTAGATAAACAGCGCATGCGCAAACGCGTGCTCGATGCTCGACAGCATGCACTCGCACTCGTGGTTGCGGTGGTACCACAGCGAGAGCACGCAGACGATGCTCTGGAGCGCCACCATCTCGACCATGACGGGGTCCCTATGCAGCGCCACCCACACCCCCGGCAGCAGCGCCAAATGCGTGTACATCTGCGGGTCGGACCACGCCCTCTTCCGGTGTGTTTCCGTGGACATGTTGCTGCTTTTCGGTGAAGAGACCAAACGTGAGCAAACCCGTTCAAAAAAACACGTGGTCCGTTTTTTTTTTTGAAGCGTGGCATGTCACACATTAAGATCGGGTTCTTCCCCGTCTGTAGTGGGCCCCTCCTTTCTCTCTCTCTCTCTCGCTCTGCTGCTTCATTTTCTGTCGCTCGGCATTGCCCTGGCCTACTGCGTAACCCTCGGGGCCGCATGCGTGATAGTACGCCGTCACAACCTCCTGCGGCCCAAACTTCGAACCCCTCGTAGCGATCACACAAAGACCGTTGTAGCAATATTTGTACCTCGAGTCGTCCTGGTTGGTGCGGTCCCCCTTCCGCATGCACTCCTCGACGTACGTCCGCTTGATCGAGCGCTCGGCGCAACGCACGTTGCTGTGCTGCGACAAACATGGCGCATTGGACCTGACGCACGCCTGTATGTCGGCGTACTTCGGCTCCGCTGCGGCGATCTTCTTGTCCCACGCCGAGGCGCACTGCCACTCTTCGTCGCTCATCACGACAAGAATTGCTGTCCTAAATATTGGATTTTTTGAAATCTTTTATCGAAGCAAAAATACACGTGGGACATTCCAACTTCAAAAAGCTTTTATTCACACATCCTGCTCTCGTTCCGCTCGTACTTGCTCCCAAGAACCAACGTCAGCGGCTGGCCGTCAAAGTACAGCAGCCCCAGCTCCGCCGCGCAGTGCCGCGCCTCCTTCTTCGTCTCCCGGCTCTCGCACCACGCCAGCTCCACGCTGTCCGTCCGCGGCGGAGTCAGCACCACGCGCACCTGATACCGCCCGTCTACAACCCGGTCCTGGTACTGCACCTTCCAGCTGATTTTGTCCGTCACGGTCTTCAGGTTCTGGATGCTCGAGGCGTGCCGCGGTGAAGAGGGCATGCTGACTGCCACTGCCCCTCAGCGTATGGCGGAATTGCGTTTCTCAAATTCTTGAAAATTTTATATATAAGCGTATTGGTTCAACTACATATCAACAAAATGGAGGCTGCTGTTTTTGTGAAACCAGCCGTTGCTGTTCTTGTGGATCCAGACGCATGTTGTTCTTGTGCATGCAGCCGCGTCGATCCCGTGGTGAATGTCAAGTGCAATTGGTGTCTGCTAGACTTTACCCTCAATGCAGCAATCGATCACCAGAAAAACGAATTTAACAAGCATTTTCAGAAGTACGGATACTCGACCTGAGATTAGTCCTAGACCTTGAAGAATTATGTGTAGTAATAAATTTTGCATAAACTTCTATCTTGTATACATGAAATTCTTTATTTCATGCCCCACTCCTCCTTTCCCTTATAGTACTCCCGGTTCTCCTTGAAGTACTGGTTCGGGTGCTGCACGCCCCCCTCCGCGCCGAATTTCCCGTGCCGGGCCTCGTACACCATCGTGCAGGCCACCTGAAAATGCCCCTCTCTCGCCTTGCCCACCGCGGCGGTCACAGCGTCCGCCTTGAGACTCATTTTACCCAGCGCCTGTGCGAGCGCGTCCGACTTGCAGGTTCTGAACGGGCACCCGGTGGCCCCAGAAGGGTCCGGCGACGCACCAATCACCTTGCCGCACGCGTGCGGCTTGTAATTTATGCGCGAGCCTTCCTGCCCGTACTGGTGCTTGAAGTTGTAGCTGTACTCCTTCTCAAACTCCTCTCCCGTCTTGCCGCCCTTCATGAACTCCGTCCTCCAGAACGCGAGGGCGTCCTCCATGCTCACGCCAATGCCCTTCAGAAACAGCCCAAACTGCAGGCGCGCGTTGTGCTTCAAGTGATGCGTTGCCTTCAGCACCCCGTACGAGCTCCGCATGCAGAGGGGGGCCGACGCCTGCAGCACCGCCGGCAGCTCCTGCAGCGCCACGCTCCCCTCTGCGACGAAGGCAGTCGCCTGCCCGTCCGGAACGCCCAGCATCAGTGGGCCCAGCCTCTCGCCCTCCTGGTGCACTGTTTCATAGAACTCTTTGCCGTACCCCGCTAACTTCGCCGAGAGGTGCTTCTTGAACGAGTCCGCGGCAATCGCGTCCAAGTCGCGCGACAGCACGTACGCGCAGCCGCCCTGCAGAAACACCTGCCTGCCGCACACGAGATCAGGAACCTCCTCAAACGGCACCGCGTAAATGTGCGTCCACGGCGCTGTGACGCTGTGAAAGTACTCCGCATTTTCTGGCGAATACTGGCTCGCCTGCAGGTTCATGTTCCGGCCGCCAAACACGGCCATGAGCCTCTGCTGCACTTCGCCGTATGCGTCCCGCGTGATGGGGTTCCAGTCGGCCCCTCGCAGCTCGCGCATCAGCGTTCCGCGCTCTTCCGCGCTCAGGGCATTGAAGCGGTGCCTGAAGAGCCGGGCCTCCTGCAGCAGCAGCCAGCGCTGCTTCTCCGCAGACTTCGAGTACAGCAGGCACAGAAAGTGCCGCGACAGGTGGTCTTTGCGGCGGTCCTCTGCGAGCTGCGCATCGTCCCTGTCGCGCTCGGGCAGGTACTGCGCCAGGAGCTTCTCGATCGCTTCCTTCATCGCAGCGCCCTTCTTGCCCGTCGCCTGCGCACGCTCGATGCCCGTCAGCACCGCCTTTCGGTCGAGGCAAAACCGCTCAAACTCCTCGATGCTGGTGGCCCCCGCCGGCCTCTCCTTGTACAGGCCCACAGTCATCACCCGCTGGCGCTTCGCCGCCCCCCCTCCGAACGTCGGCGTGCACATTGCCAAACCGCACCAAACAAAAGGGCGCGAATTCCCTTCCAGTTTTTTTATAAAATTTCATTTTTGAAATTTCAAAAAATAAAAAAATAAAAAAATAAAAAAATAAAAAAATCAAAAAATAAAAAAATAAAAAAATAAAAAACAAAAATCAAAAATCAAAAAATAAAAAACAAAAATAAAAAATTTCAAACCCCGAAAAGCGCGGGTTTTTTTGCTAATTCCATCAGAGGATCCAGAGGTTACGGTCCGGGCAGCATGCAGGCCAGCAAGGTGACGGCCCGCTTCCAGGGCAGCGAGGCCGTCGTGCTTGTGATGGCAGACGGCACCGTGGTGCGCACGCCCAAGCGTCGCGATGCGGCGGCTGCCATGAAGGCGTCGGCAGATCTGTTACACGTTTCGCAGCACCCGCATTTGGTGCGCATCTGCAGCATCGACAACGGCGTCATATACATGGAATGCATGCGCACGTCTCTGCAGAACCACTGGCCCCGTCGGCCGTACCCGTTCCACACCAAGCTCTCGCTGGCACTGGCCATTGCACAGGGCCTATGCCACCTGCACGCGCACGGCATGGACCACGGCGACCTGTGCCCCGCCAACGTCCTGCTCGCATGGCCGAGGGGGCAGATGCAGGCCAAGCTGTCTGACTACTACGCCAAGAACACGGGCTGCCGGCGAACTGCGGCCTACGCCTCCCCAGAGGTCGTCCGCGCCCCGAAGGACGTCATGTGCGCGGCAGACATGTGGGCCTTCGCATGCTGTGTCCTCTTTCTCGAGGGAGCGCAGCCGTTCCACGGCTTCGCCGAAGACCCGGCCAAGTTGTTCTACGTGGCCGTGCATAAGTGCGTGGCTTTCAGGGACGGCGAAACTATCAAGCAGTTCAAGCTCGACGACTGTTCCTACGCCCCAGCCAGACACGTGGGGGCAACTGCATGGAGGAGCGTCCTCGCCGACGCATTCGCGCCTGAACCGTCGCGGCTCTCCAGCCAGCAGCTCTGCGACAGGCTGGCCGTCCTGCAAACACCTCCCGCCCCGCACCTCAAGACGCGTCCGGCGCGAGTGCCTCTGAAGCGCCTCAACTGACGAATGCTGTGCAGTGACTATATACGCTGTAGAAGAAAATTGCATGTCTGTAGATGAGATTCTCAAAGATCTCGATTTGACCTTGACTTATGAAGATATAACAACATGGAAAACCCTCAGGAGACGAATCTCAAAAGTTCGTGAGTCACTTGAGAAAAAAGAAGATAGAACACAAATAATCACAGAACTTGAATTAATAATAGACGAGGTTGACATGCTGAACGTGGTAAGCAAGGCGTCGGTGAAACGAGTTCTTGAGGATTGTTTGAACAAGATCCAAGGATCCGTGCAACCCACAGAACAGGAAATCGAAGACGCCAAAAACCCAGTACTATTAGATTTACTGAAGCAAATGAAAGTTCTGATTTGATGTCACATCCCAATAAACCCAAATGCGCATTTTGCAAGCGCAATCATTCAATAGATTGTGCTCGAAACATATATTAGTATCTCGCCACGCAAGCATGCACGCGCTGAACCTTCATTTCTACAACCCAAAGAAGGACACGGAGGGCGTGCTCAATAAGCTGGTGTCCTACTTCGACCCCCCGTTCTGCCACTGCGAAATCGAGTTCCTGCACGGCCTCTCGTGCGCCGTGTACATCAACGGGCCCGTCCACATGAAGACGCGCACCTTCGACCGCAACTTCTACGACTGCGTCACGATACCCTGCTCCCTGCAGGCATACACCAGGGCGTTGGATTACTGCACCCTCAAGACGGCAGAGGCCGAAATGTTCAGCATGCGCCTGATGCTCGCCACAAAAATATTCCCGCTGCGCCTCAAGACGTCCGGCACCTTCTGCTCAAAAATGTGCGTGGAGGCCCTGCAAAACGCCGGGCTGGTCCCCCCCGAAGTCAATGCGGGGCTCGTCACCCCCAGCTCGCTCCACTCCCTCCTCCAAGACCCGGCAAACAATGACGCCGAGCACTCCGGCGTGATTCAGGCGCTCGATTTTGCAGTCTGACCCTCGTCCGTCTCCCGCATGAGCTGCCACGCCTTCTGCAGCTGGTGCTGGTGCAGGCACAGCGTCGACATGATGTGCTGCTGCATCACGCTCAGGATCGTCTTCGCGTCCAGGCTGTCTGCACGCGCCGCGCTCCGCACGATGCTGAAGATGCCAAACAGCACAAGGCATGGGTCGACGAAGATCGCCCGCTTGTCGCACACCGCCGTCACGCTGAAGTCCCCGTTCTTGTGGCTGCAGTTCATGAATTCGTACCGCGCGCTCCCGAGGCCCAGCAGCTCCCGGATCAGCTCGAGCTGTCCGGGGGTCATCGCGTCAAACGGAATGATGATGCGCACGTTTTCCTCAAACGCGCACAGGCCCTTGGTCGTGACCGTGAAGCACAGCGGCTTCGTCATCGCCACGTTCGCAAACGACACCAGCGGGTCGTCCGTGTAGTAGCTCAGCGACTTGACGCACTGCTTCACCGACGCTACAATCGCCTCCCGCGAGAAGAACGCCTCCCGCACTTGCGTCGTGTACTGCGCCTGCGACATGTGTGCGCGCCACAACTGTGCGCCTGGTTGCTGGAAATGTTAATTTTTAACCTCGGAAGGTCGACTAAAAACCCGTAATGCTTGTTATCATCTTGGTAGTGGGATCTAGCTCATAACATTTAAAAACATCCATAAAATCCCTGAAATGCTTTGTTGCGTAGGTATTCGCGATGTGCACGTTGTGCGTTTCGATCGTCTGGAACAGTAAAATGTCATCCAGCAGTTTTTGCGCCATGAGTGCGGTTGTTAGCTTCTTATCCATCAATGCCGGCTCCACAAACATCTGCCACGTGCCTCCTATGGACTCGTACGTCAGGAAGAGCGCAGGATCGTTAAATGGTTTCTTGGTTGGGGTTTTGACCTTGACTGCATTCAGGAAATTCAAGTACTCCCCCGTTTTCAGTAACGCTAGCAGCCGCGAATCTGTGAATTCACCCTGTATTTGGACGTCGACCTTGTCTTGAATTTTCCATATGCAGCCGTTCGTTAGATTCTCATGCTCCAAGGTCGCTTTTTTCACCTTCTCGATGATTTCTTTCAGTTCACGTTCGTACTGGGTTATTGTTGCCTTATATTTTGTCATTTCTTCATACAACTTCAGTCTTTCCAAATGCTCTGTAGTAAGGTCGGCTCCACTTGCACTCAACGTTGTTGTTAATGATAACTTCTCCGCTTCTAGTGCCTGTTTATCAAGTTCAAGCTGGGCCGCGCTCGCCAGCGCTGCCGCAAGTTCTGCCTTTACATTTGCCAATTCATCTAGTCCTGCTTGTCTCGATGCATCAATTCCAAGTAAGTTAGTCTTCTGTGAATTGAGATCTGCAATTTCTAGTTTGAGTGTCGCGATATCTGCTTCAAGTACTTTCACGTTATCTTGTAGTGATGCTATAGTTCCTTCGTGCGTTTTCTCTCTTGCCTTTGAATCTGCGAGTTCTAGATTCAAGGCAGCCAGTTGAGCCGCCAGGTCATCTCTCTCCCCCGTCAGTTTTTGTATTGCCGCGTCGTCTAAAACTTTTTGTGCCAAACATTCAGCCTCCTTCTTCACAGCGTCTGCAAGATCTAGAGCCTGCTTAACATTTTTGTCATGTTCTGTCTTCAGCTCTCCTTCAAATTTCAGTTTTTGGGCCCCCGCTGCGTCATGTGATGTTTGTAACTCAGCGTTCAAACCGTCAACATCAGTCTTGAGAGCATTGAATTCGCTTGTAAATGTAGCTGATGCAGCGGCAATGTCTCGTTTCATAGCTTCCACTTTTTTATTGCCATCTTCCGTACTCATATCCTTCATGGTCTTCAATGCCTCTAATGACTCCAGAATTTTTTGAAGGCCGCCTTGGGATCTGTGTATTTCTTGTTCTCGTGTCTGTAGGACACTTTTTAGTTCATCTATACGAGGAAGATGTTCCACCACCACCCCACCCCCCTCTGTTTTTTTTGTCTGTGCTGAGTCCAAAGCACCAGGAACACGTGGTAGAGTGTCCTCGGGGTCCCAACTTTTATTCGAACTTGATGCCGAACTATTCGAAGCCGTTCGTTCTGCCACACTCGTTATATCTTCCGATCTATCAGTGGCATCATTGTCTATCAGCATTTGAATGCTATCCCGCACCTCATAAGTACCAGTCCCTTTATCATGTACGATATATTTACCGAAGACTTCATCAGGGTGCCAGTTTCCCGCAAAATATGTTTCCATTGCAGTTTTAAGTCGTTTTAGTGTTGGATCACCGACCAAAAAAGAAAGCAACTTCGAGCTTGTATTGAAAATATTCTTGAATTGGCCATGATCCTGTAGGTTTAACGAAATATGCTTGTTGTCGTCATTATCTACCTTCGCACCCACGTCTACATTCTTTTTAAACTTTTGTAAGACGGACCTGTCGGGGGAGCCCAACTGAAAATTGTGCTCCATGAAATGCGCTATGCGTCTGAACACACCTAGGTCTGTCTTCGTTGTATTTGTTCCGTTTTCTATGAGATTGATCTCGTCAGTCATTTGCGTTACCCACTCTTGATGTGAAGACAAGTTCTTGTTCTCGAACACCCACTGATATTTTACAGGACACGTGGAATCTAACGCGTCCTCGAAATCGTCAGTAATAGCACCTGGAAATATAAAATACGGATTCTTTCGCATCAACTTCAAATGCGCCCTCGCCAGGCGTGCCATGACAGCTCCATCCATGGCTCCGCTGTCAATGCCCAGAGCAGCACCACCGTTATTCTTCAATAAGAGAAGGTAATCCTCACAAGTCTTCCCTGCCACAAGTGCGTCTTGAATACTGTCATCTGGAAGACCCACATTAAGTGCGTAAAAGTTCCTTTGTTCTCCATACATACCCATTACCAGCACGTGTATGTATATGAGCATTCGATGCTCTAAAGTCACTCTGCTGATGATTGATGTATCCGCGTTTCTTGTAAGAGCTTGAAAGACGGATGCGTACTGGGCATACGGGTCTTTAATGTACACGTTCCAAGCATGAGTGTCGTCATATTGTTTGTCGTATTGTGGAAAATTATAACCAAATATGTATTGTTTCTCGCCGTCCACAATGCCGATACATTTTACAGTGGTAGTGTCTGGAGATGCAGCGCTAGGGGCAGCCGGAGATGCAGCGCTAGGGGCAGATACAGGGTCAGCCCAAGCTTGCGTTGAAGTAGAACTGACAGTCGAACCTGGCACTGCAGGGTTATAATTCCGGATGACATATGCATACCAAAATATAGGCTTACTTGTTATTGTATCCTTCCTGTCAATACTGCTCTGAAGATTTTTCCAAGGATCCTCTGCCGGAAATGAGTCCAATATAATCACATTTTTTGCTCCGTCAGGAATCGACGAAGCCAAGAACAGCGAATCAGGAATTACATGAGTGTCGTCTATGGTTTCCACAGCCTTATTCACATTTGAATAAACCTCAATTTCGTCTCCAGAATCCAGTAAAGATAAAAACTCAAGGATATAAGCACGTTCCCCAACTCCTGTCATTTTCATCCACTCAGAAAAGGGCACCGTATCTAAGTCTATCAGTCCAAAGACAAACAACCCCATTAAAGCACGTGGAACAATAGACTTTTTCGATTTCGGTCCTTCTAAATGGAGTATAAATCGTACAAGATCATGTCTTTGTCGTATATGTAGCATGGACAGGATATTGAATAAAGTATCTTTTATAGCTTGAGCACTGATCGTTCTGGTCTTTCTGGGAGTCGAGAAAGCAACTTTTATCAAGTCAGTTATAAAATCTCCCAAGCCAGCAGCTCTGGAATATTTGCCCATGAATTCGTCAAAAGTTTTTGGAGACGGTGAAAGAGTGAAAATTCTATCAACGTCATCCCAAGCCTTCTCTAGTTTCTGCATCATTGTAAGGACACCAGGAACAGCCGCACCAAGAGCAGCCATAGACCCGCCCCCTCCCTCGTTTATATCTTTCATTTCTTTTTAAAAGAACTCAGCACGTGTCGCCCAGCCCCTCCCCCCGCATGCGCCGCCGCCGCCGCGTGACGCATGACACGCCGATGACGACCGACAGCATCACCGGCGACATCGACCTGTACAACGCGTCCTCGGACCACACCCACGCGGTGTCCGAGCACTCCCCCGTCATGGTGCACAACGTCGTCGGCACCGCCAAGGTCATGTGCAGCAGCCTGCCCTTCGACCTGCAGCTCATCCACAGCATCCTGCCCAACAGCACCTTTAAAAAAAAGAAGTTCGCGGCCATCACCATCCGCCTCTTCGACCCGCACTGCACCGTGCTCCTCTTCGCCTCCGGCAAGATGGTCCTCACCGGCTGCCGCGACTTTCTTCTCTGCGTCCTCGCCACGCACAAGGTCATTGCCATCCTGCGCAGGGCGATCCCGTGCGTCGACTTCGAGTGCAGCATCATACAGATCCAGAACATCGTCGGCCACGTCGACATGGACCTCGAGCACCACAGCATAGACCTCGAGCTCTTCTACAAGCAGTACAACATAGAGTGCACGTTCCAGCGCAGCATGTTCCCGGGCCTCGTCTACCGCGCGCAGACGTCCACCGTCGTCATGCTCATCTTCGGAAGCGGGCGCGTCGTCATCACCGGCGGCAAGTGTCTGGAGAACATCAACTCGGCCTGGCGCTCCCTCAAGTCCAAGCTCCAGGGCTTCCTGCGGCCGGTCCTTCGGAAGCCGGAGACGAACAAGAAGAGGAAAGCCGTGCATGCAGCAGCGTGAAGATCCCGTCGGTTACGCGCCGCCGCCGCTGCATGCGCTCCGCTAGCTTCTCCAGTCTGTCCTCCAGCCCGACGACTTTCACCCGCAGCTCCGCATTCTCCCGCTTCAGCTCGCACAGTCTCGAGTCGAACAGCACCTTGGACACGAGAGAGAGCCGCTCCACGCCCTCCATTCCTTTCCCGTGTATTACGTTTATAATACAGACATGTGAAAATCAGAATGCTTCGTTTTTTCCTTCAAAATTTCATTTTTTTCCTTCAAATTTTTTTCCTTCAAAATTTCATTTTTTTTTTATTCAAAATTTCAGTTTTTTTTAAGCACAAACAGGAGCAAAAATCGCATTTAACCCGCCAAAGTTCCAAGGGCACACAATCCGGAAGCACGCATGTCCCAGGAAGCACCATCCCCCACTCCGCATCAGCAACCGCCGTCGCCCCCGTCGTCGCCCAAGCCGTCGTCCCTGCTGCGCGAGCCTCCGCCCGTCAGGAAGGCCGCACGCCAGCACGAGCTGCAGGACCCGAGCTCGCCCGTGAAGCCCAGCAAGTTGTTCCGGACGCACAGCGGCCTCCAGATGCCCTTGATCGACCTCGGCGATTCCTTCCTCGCCGTGCCCGTCAGCCTCAGCGGCATGTCGGTCTTGGCCGACGCCAAGGAGGTCGAGGAGGCCCCGGTTGCGCAGACGGCCGACGTTGCGCAGACTGCTGACCCCAAAGAGTTCGAGGACGCCCTGTCCGGCGTGCAGCGCGTTGTGCAGTTTGCCGACCCCACGCCGGAGCCCGACGCCAGCGACAAGGGCAAGGGCCCCAAGCACCCGTACGACAAGCCGCCCCGCGACCCGAAAAATTGCCCGCTCATGAGCAGCAGTCGCAAGAAGGGCAGCAAGTCCGACATCTCCTCCATCCTCACGACGCCCCCGGCCTGCAGGAAACTCGACATAGACTACAAGGAGAACACGGACCCCTTGGAGTATGGCGTCTTCGTCATGGACGACTAGACATTTGGACATTTTTAAAGTTCCGTCTCAATAAACCGCACGATGCCTTCCGTATTTTTGTTCGCCAGCTTGTGCAGCACGGGCAGTATGCTCACTGACAGCCACTGCCCCTTGAACTCGCAGCCCACATGCATGCACGCCAGCAGCAGCGAGTCTTCGTTGCAGAGGCCCCGGTTCGTCGCGTTTTCGAGCTCCTCCTCCCCAAACTGCGTCAGCATCGCCTCCCTCGCGCAGCTGAAGAAGCGCCCCCCGACCTCCAGACGCATCGCCTTGATCCGCAGCTTCGCCAGACAGAACGCAGGGTCGTACATGTTCTCCAGCACCTCCTCAAAGTGCCAGCTGCAGGGGCACTCGTCCTCGTGCCACGCGCAGTGGCACGCCAGCGAGCCCTTCTCCCAGATGCTGTACGGACAGCACGTCCGTGCCTCGATGCACGCGTCCCACAGCACAGCCTCCACCGAGCGCTCCAGGACCCCCGCCTGGTCCACCGCGGACAACACAGTCAGTCCGTGCACCGACGCGAACGGGCTCAGCCGGCAGTGCATCGGCAGCGGAAGCGCGCCCACGTGATGCGTGCAGTCGTGCCGGAACAGCTCCAGCATGCCCCGGCTCCCGGCATGCTTCCCCAGCACGCGCCGCACCGCCCGCAGCCACTGCTTGCTCACGGCTTTCAGGCTGTTCAGGAGAGAGAGGTCCTCCCGGCAGCCCTGGAAGTGGTGCAGGATCTGCTCCAGCGCGTCTGTGTTCAGACGCATGTGGCCCGGCAAACTGTCTCTGTCCACAGACGCCCAAACTCGTATTTTTATTGCGGAAAAGCGCCAAACTCGTTTTTATTGCGGAAACGCGCCAAACTCGTTTTTATTGCGGAAACGCGCCAAACTCGTTTTTATTGCGGAAAAGCGCCAAACTCGTTTTTATTGCGGAAACTGCACCATTCACTATAAACGATCTTTCATTGTGGCTCATGCGCGGCGCACTCGTGTCTCTGGCCTTGCTCCTGGCCATCGCCCCCCTCTCCGCCTTCGAAGTGCATTCGGAGCAGCACAACACGCGCCAGGCCACGTGTCAAGTCGCCGGCGACTTTGATGTGGACCTGGCCTTGTACAACTCCACCCTCTACCAGCAAGTGCACACGTGGATGCACGAGAAAGACGTGCAAGACTGGAGCTACGCGGTCGCGAACCAATCCAACGAGACGCAGCACGTGCCGTGTGCTCTCGTGTCGTACAAGACCCTGGTCGCCTCCCCCACCTTCTTCGCCAGATTCTTGAGCAACTTCCACATGTCCCTTCAGTTCCCCGTCGCCGTGCAGAAGCAGGTCTGCCTGCACGGGTCGACCGTCGTCGAGACCGCCACCGTCTCGGCGCCCCTGATCCACGAGCTCACCATGACCGTGCGCTACGACGTCCACGGCGGGCACATCGACAGCGTGCTCGACGCGCAGTACACCCTCCCGTGGTACATCGACTTCCTCGTCAACGACGTCTCGCAGCATCTCCGCACTAACTTCAAGGAGAAGCTCGACGCCGTCGCACAGAGTCTCTGCTCGTACACAGCTACCTTCGCCAGCCTCAGTGCCCCACAGCACGCGTACTTGAGGAAAGACCCCCCCGGTCATCACGACGGTACTCGGCACGACGCTTACCGTCCTCTTACCCCTCCTAACCCTCCTAACCCTCCTAACCCTCCTGACCATCCTGACCATCCTGACCATCCTGACACTCCTAACCCTCAAGATCCCGAAGATGTAGATTAAACGTTTGTTTATTCCAATACATTCTATCAACGTATTAAAGTGGATCGCGAAACCCGCATGTCCCAGTATTTCAAGAGTGTCTGGGCCATGCTCAGCCCGAGCAAAGAGGAGAACTCCCCCCTCCTCCCGGAAAAGTCCGACGACTTGGAGGCTTGTGTCTACGGCAGCGCTTCCGCCTCCGACAGCATCGTGGTCGTCTGCGGGTCCCCCGAGGGGCCCGCAAACAGCCACGTCAGAGAGAGTCCTTTTCCTGGGGACCACTTCTCCCCCTGGCCGCTCATCTCCTCAGACGCATGATGCAACTGTCATTCCTCGTGCCCAGACGCTTCCAAACAAGCACGCAGTTCCATCTATTATCCGCCAGATACTATAAACGATCCTATACGCGGTGCTATGCGTGGCGTCCTCCTCTCTGTGGCGCTACTGTTCGCTGTCAGCCCCAACGCCGCACTCGACATGACATTCGAGCAGCGGAACCTGCCGTGCAGGACGGGCGGTGTCTTTGATCTGCGCCGGGCCCTCGACAACAGCACCCTCTACGAGCAGGTCCGGTCGATGCACCAGCGCGACGTCGAGCACTGGAACTACTCCACAGAGGACAGGCATAACGGAACAGCCGAGATGCGCTGCGTGCTCGTCTCCTATAAGACCCTGCTCGACTCGAGCACCTTCGTGTCCAGGCTCCTCGGCCTCCAGCTGCCCGTCGTGGTCCACACGGAGCTCTGTCTCGTCGGACACACCCTCGTCGAGTCCGCCGTGGTGGCCGCGCCTTTGATCGGCGAAGTGACCGTCGGCGGGCGGTACGAGGTCGAGCAGGACAAGCTCAGAAGCGCCCTGGAAATACACTACACCCTCCCGTGGTACATCGACTTGCTCGTCAGCGACGTCTCGCACCATCTCCGCGCCGCCCTCAAGCACAAGGTCGACGCCGTGGCAGACAGCCTCTGCTCGCAGAACAGCACCGTCGCCAGGCTCACGAGCCCCCTCCACACGTTTTCCGCCAATCTCTTGCGTCGGCAGCCGGCCAAGCACCCGCTGCGCCCCCTGACGCTCCACCCCGCCCTCGAGCCTCCAGTGTTTCTCCAGCCAACTTTCGAGCCGTTTGACGCCTCGTTAAGCCAACTTTCGAGCCGTTTTGCTCCTCGTTAAGACTGAAACCAACTTTCGAGTCGTTTGACTCCCCCTTAAACCAGCGTATTTTTAATACAGCACAAAAAAGTATCTTATGCGTAAGACGGTCTATTTTCCGAGACACCTACATGTTTATTATTAACGCACGTGGTTCCCTGCACATGCGTCGCGGGCTCTTGGTCGCACTCGTACTTACACTCAGCATGACCCTCGCCGGAGCACACAAACAGGAGTTCAGACAGGGGTGCATCGCTTCCTTGCCTTTGGTCCTCGACAACGCCACGCTGTACAGACAGGTGCAAATGTCCATGAACCAGAGCGTCACTGCCTGGAACTACTCCACGGACCTCACGTCCAACGGAACACGCACTAACTGCGTTCTCGTCTCATACAACGCCTTGGCGGAGGCCTTCTATAACTTCCCGATAGAGGTCACAAGGTCAGTCTGCATTGTCGACGAGGTGGTCGTGGAATCGGCCGCGATCAAAGCATGCATGCTCCACTTGAACTACACGTCACGCAACGAGTTCGGTGCCAACGAGATGCGCTGTACCATGAGCATACAATTCGGCATCCCATGGTTCTTCGGACTACTGCACTATTACGTTGAAGACCGCATCCTAGCCAGCCTTCGCCAAAATTTTGCCGCCTGGTACGAAATCATATGTTCGCAGACGCCTGCCACCATATTTTTCGAAAGTTCCTCCGCCACACTTCCACCAGAAGCTTCCTACGGCATCAGCCCCGAGGCCTTGCTCAACGTCTTGTTCGCGTGAACGTGCGCCATCAGCACACCCGCTCCAGACACGCATAGATCTCCCGGCACACCCGCACAAACTCCAGCTCCGAGTCCGCTTGCATCACCGTCTTCTCGCTGCACGTGATGAAAAAGAACACGGCGCCCGTCGCATAAACATGCACCAGCACCTTCTTGTCCCGGTACGAGATCTGGATCGGCTGCATGTACACGTTGTCCTCCAGCGACGTCTGCGTCTGCGCCACCCACCCCTCGTGCTCGTGCAGCGCCCGCGTGATCTGCTCGCACGACATGGCCACCGCGTGCGGCAGCACGGTCATCGCCACCACCATGTGGATCACGACCTCTTGCACGACACCCGCTTTGAAAATGAGCTCGATCGCGCTCTGCACGTCGCTGCACCGCTTGCACCCCCGGAACAGCGTCGTGTTCGCGTGCGGCGACGTCACAAAGTTCCCGTACACCGTCGCCGCCCCCAGCCGCACCCCGAAGCCGTCCTTGATCTTGCTCAGCAGCGCCACGCACCCCGGGTCGAAGATGTTGTTGTCGCTGTTGCACGCGTGGTTGATTTTCCCGCACAGGTTCAGCAGGTTCACGTCCCCGGGCGACAGGTGCGGAGGGATCCCGCCCCGCCGGTCCTTCTTGCGCTTGCTCACCAGCACGTCACTCGGCGACACGTCGAACTTCGCCTTGAACTCCTCGATCGCGGCATGCGCGCTGCAGAGGCAGCTCATGCCCCCGCAAACCTCAAAGTCCCGGCAGATGACCACCCCGGCCCCCCCGCGCACAAGCACCCGCACCAGCACGCTGGACATTTTCTGTTTGGCTCCGCCACGTCACTGTAGTAAAAAAATATCTGAGGCCCCTTACTTGCGTTTCGCGCGCTCCAGCTTTCTCCCCCTCGCTTGGTCGTACGCGTCCTTGAACAGACGTGCCTTGCCCTTCTTCGGCTCTTTCGGTGCCCGGGCCTCTTTCGCGGGCTTCTTCTCGCGGTCCATGCTCGGTGTACCCGCCACCTTTATATCGTCTGCTTTTTATGCACATATCTCATTCGTCGCCACCCGCCTGAGCACACCTGCTATGTTTGACGCGCACGACCCCTCGTTTCAAACGGCCCCTTGCGTCCCGAGACTCTCCCCTCCTGTCCTCGACGCCAGTGGTCGCGTCACCTTCATATCAGACGAGAGGTTCGTCTTTGACAGGCACAACGCAGACTTCGAACAGACCGCGCCCACCTCGCGATTCCTGCCCCCCGTCGACAGAGATGGTCGGATTCATGTAGCAAGCTCTTGAAACGCACTTCCATATTTATTTATCACAAGATAATAAAGTGGTGTTTGCGCTCCAACTACCGTGTCCCTCCAACTATCCAGCCCTCCGAATATCCAGCTACAGTCTCCCTCCAACTATCCAACTACTGCCTGTGGAGTCTCAACACGAACATGATGCTCCCCGAGCCACTGGTCCAGCGCCGTGGCCTGCTTGGCACGCCACAGGTCGAACTCTCCCTGGTTCAAAACACCGCGAAATTGTTCTGGAATGCAACACACGGCCGCCACTGGAATCAGCAGGGTCGGGAATGTGCCTCCCAGTCCGTAAAACGCAAGTAGCATGCGCTGATTTCCAAGCTTCGTGCGCTTGAACCTCGTCGCAAAGAGCAGTTTCCGGTCCGCGTAGACGGAGTGCGCGATCTCTGCATAGCACGGCATGCCATTTTCAAACGGTGCATACTTGGTATAGTCGCACAACTCGAGCGCCGAGTCGACGACGCCCTGACGGACCCGCTCGAATATGTCGCCCGTCTGCGTCGCAAGGTGCTTCTTGTACGCCTGGTTCCACGTCTTGCACACGCCCGCCGCCATGATCATGTAGTCTTCAAGCTCCCAGTTGGAGTTCACGACGCTCGCCGGTTCGCCCAACGGGCCCTTCATTCTCCCTTCCTTCAGCTTCGCCGCCCCCGTGAATGTGGCCTTCGCGATGATCTCCTGCAGCTCGGGCAGCATTGCTTCTTTCGGAAAACTGCCAATTTGCATGCAAATATAGTCAGTAAACCCCACAACAAATTAGTGTCTGTGCAGGCGCTTACCGCGTGAAGTGGCACAGCATTTGGTGCCGCTCCCGCTGGCTGAAACGGGGCGTGCCGCAGAAAATCGCTGCGCAGTAAAAGCAGTGCAAACGGGGCGGCGACGAATCAAAAATGCCAAAGTGCGACTCCTTCTCCACGCACTGCGCCTTCGCGCAGCCGCAGATGACGCAAAACGCCTTGGAGCTGCCCTGGCGCTCCACGCGAAGCGCATCCTGCTGCAGCAGGTCTGCCTCCGAAAAAAGCTCCCACACTTTCAAACTGTCGTCTCCGATCATCTGCGCTGCCGTGCGTGCGTCCCGGTAGATCTCATTGTACTGCTGCAGGCTTCCCTCCATCTTGAATGCCTTGAGCATAGACGCATTCAGGATGTACGGGAACTCCCTCACAGTGCGCATCCCGTATATTTTGAGCATCTTGTCGGTGTCCTCCTGCAGCCCGTACTTTCCCAAAGCCACGGGTATCTCGTAGAACTCCTCGTCCACTTTCTGCTTCTTCGCGTCCGGGCCCCTCGTCCGCACAGCCTCCATGCCTTGCACGCGTTTGAAGAAAGGATCTACGCCTCCTCCTTTAAAAGTACTCATTTTTAAAAAAGGTCTACGCCTCCTCCTTTTCTCGTTTTAAAAAAAAATGCGGGCAGGGGCGTAGACTTTTTTTTTTTGCTCCTTTTGGAAATTTCCATTTCCTCGCGAACGCAGATTTTGGCTCCCAAATCCAAGCTTCCCGTCCACGGTCCACGGTCCACTGTCTGGATGTCTGGCGGCTCCGGCTCCCGCGTGAACGCGTACACGCTCAGTTACATCAGGCAGCAGCAGGAGCTTATTGCGGCCTCGTCCACCGACGAGCAGGATGGCATGGAATACGAGGAGCAGGGCGAAATCGACCCGTTCCTGCAGCTCGATTCCCTGGAGCAGGAGGAGCCCCCGCTGCTCCATCCCGTCCAGGTCAGCTCGGTGCCCTCGATAGACGATCAGGAGGACGACGACTACGAAACGATGGCTGAGGGTTCCATCATAAACACAACGATTTTTGACATAGCCACGGCCGCAATCATCTCAAACTCCCAACACGATGACGAGACCCACCGCGTCCTCGAAACGGCGTTCTCCCCGGGCTTCGCCGCAGACTTGCCGCAGCTTCTGACGAGCATCCAGGAGAAGAGCAACTTTGAAGTTCGCGAAGTCGTCCGCCTCAGGAACAAGAAGACCAAAGGCATGCATGCACAGTTCAAACGGTCCTACGACATCAAGCAGACGCCGGTTGTGTACCACGGCACTGCGCATGCAGACCACATCTCCGAAGTCGGCTTCCGTGGCGCGGCATGCCAGCGTGCAAAATTCGGCAGAGGCATCTACTCGTCTCCGCTTGTGTTCCAGGCCATCTCCTACGGGCTGCTCACCCCGGAAGGCCACTTGACGTTCTTGGTGGTGGATCTCCACCTCGGGCCCATAGCCCTCGGCAGCCCCGATCAGGTACTGCGTGCCCCGCGCCGCTCTGTTCTGTGCCTGATGTCCTGACGTGCTCGCCCGCAGGTGGACTTCGGCAAGAACGCGGCGGGAGAGCCGATTCTGACCCTCACAAATCTCGAGGGCGACATCTACTGCGCCTCGCAGGGTGCGCGTCGCCCCTCTGCATTTAACAGTATTTACAAGGTCGCTGTATCTCACGTTTGCTCCCCTGCAGAGGCCCAGCACCTCGCAACGTACAAGGTGACCGTCCGCTACATGCTCGAGAACCCCACCACGTCTGCGCACACGCAACACGTCCGCTTTTACAGTACGCTGCTCTCCAGGAGAATTGACTCCGGCTCGCTGTTCGCGATCCCGGCTCCGCCGCCCGCCCCCCCTCCCGCCGCGCCCGTCGGCATGCTTCAATGGGCGTGGGAGGAGGCAACGCACGCGCTTTTCAAGGTGGGCCAGCAGGTCGAGGTCACGGCCGCATTCAAGCCGAAATTCCAGGACTACGTCGGCGCGGTGGCGGTCATTCGCAAGATCTTTGCAAAGAAGAGGGGCGCAGACCTGTACAAGGAGTACACCTTCTTCGTCGAGGTGCAGGGCCGCGATGCCGGCGAGACTGAAAGGTTCCGCAGCGAGGTCGCGAAGCACAACCACAAATCCTTCAACTTCCTGCGCGGAGATGCGAGGTCCTTGCTCCCTTGCAGGCAGATCCACATGCGCTTTTTTTCTCAGGCCAGGTGCGACATAGCCAACTCCAACGCCGCCGCCAAGAGGCCGCGCCTCGAGCAGCAGGACGCCCCCCCCGCCCAGAGCGACATCAAGCTCGGCGACAGCGTCGAGATTCTCAAGACCCTGTACATCATGCAGGAGTTCGTCGGCTTCCACGGCGTCGTGCGCAGGATCGAGAAACGCGAGAGCTTCACGTCGTGTTGGGTTGAGATTCAGTGCAACCACGCCGGCCAGGCAGTCGACCTGGCCGCGGTCGTGCGCAAAAAGAACAGGAGCTTCTACACCGAGCAAGAGATGTGGCTCTCGTGGGTCTGCTGCCGCGCCGACAACGTGGTCCTCGCAGGCCCTCACATCCCCGCCCCGTGGACCCCGGAGAGCTGGGCTGCGCTGCCGGTGAAGGACAGAAAGATGCACAGACACACCCAGCAGCAGGACAAGGAGCACGCGGTCAAGCCGGGGGGGGGGGCGCCCGGCTCCGATGCCACGCCAGGCGTTCTGCCCCAACCCGGTATCAGGACCGGCGACTGCGTGGAGATTCTCCACGGGCTCCGTCAGTACATCGGCCACTACGGCGTGGTTCGCAAGATCAGGCAGGACGACGATGTGCTGGCGTGCTTTGTGGAGGTCCAGTGGAACCCGGCTGGACACACACTCACGCAAGACGAGGTCTTCGCCATTATGTGCGCCAACAGGGGCTTCGATTTCAACAGGGGCGAGGATTTGAAGTGGCTCTGTTGCAACGCGTTCAACGTTGCCGTGGCAGACCACAGGCCCCCCCCGCCGTGGACCGTAGAGGCCTGGTCCCGTTTGCCCTTCAAGGATAGAAAGATGCACAGGCTGAAGCAGAGGGATGCTCTCGACGGGCAGGGCGGCAAGACCAGCTCCAAGCGCCATGCAGACAGCCTCGCCGCAGATTCTCAAGACATAGCCGTGGGCGACGCCGTCGAGATCAGGCAGATCATCTGCACGGACTGGTATCCCGAGCGCTTCGTCGGCTTCCGGGGCGTCGTCCGGAGCATCCAGGAAAACTCTCTTCCCGTCACTTGCTTCGTCGAGCTCAGCCACACCAGGGCGGGCGCCCCCGTCACGCCAGAGCACACCAAGACCATCGAGGACTGGAACAAGGGCATGTACGGCCCAGACGAGCGCTCCTTCATGAAGTGCAGCATGCACTACATAGTCCGGGCCGCCCCAAAACTCCCCTCTGACGGCGCCCCGCCCCCAACCTCCAAGCGCCACCGTGACCGCCCCCGCCACAGCAAGTACGACCCCACGGCTAGGGCCCCGTGGCGCGGGGGCGAGGTCAGGCCGTTCCTCTACGGTCGCAAGATCACGTTCATTCTGAACGGCAAGCGCGGCGACCCCATCGCTCGCTGAACTCTCATGGCAAATCTCTCTCTATCCCTCCACACACACACACACCTCTCTTGCCCTCTCTCACAAAGAAGAGTCTCACTTGACTAGCATTTTATTTGTAATAAAAGCCAAAGACACGCCCTTTTATGCTCATGTTCTAGCACCACTCACCATACACGATGAGTCCAGCGATCGCGCATTGGTTATCACTCCAGCAATTGCCAGCCAACTGCGGCATGATGACCGTGTTGGCACCGTCACCCAAGACGGCTCTGACGTCCTGCCAAGTGAACCTACGCCTCTCCACGGGCACGTTCCTCACGAGCCTAATAAGGACCATCAGGCGGTCGTACATGGCCTGGAACGCCGGATCAAGGGCCCTGTTATGGTCGTTCAGGATGTCATGCATGTTGATCACAATCCGATTAAGATCGTCGACGGCCTCACGCACAGTCCAATGGTCGAGCGCCACGAGCGTCGTATACGTCGACGACATTTCACGATATCATAAATGTGAGTCTCCTTTATAAGAATATTAGGTTTATTGATACAAGAAAGCCAGCATAATCTCTATACCCTCTCTCACTCCGCACACACACACCTCTCTATCCCCTCTCTCACTCCACACACACACACACCCCTCTCTCTCTGTATTTGGTCGTATATACACATGAAATATATAAAAGACTCTTGTGCATTTATTATCTTGTGATGCTCCGAAAGGTTTCCATCAGGCTGCGTGCGGCCCTTGCATATTCCAAGGATGCATACACCCCCTCGAAACTGGAGGAGGCCCTTGCGTTTTCATCGTTCGCGAGCATGAATCTAGAGGTGTACCCTGTTGAGCAGGAAAATGATCTTGTCATCAAACCAGAGAAGGTCCTCAGGCCTATCACCACGCGTGCGCAATGGAAATAAGAGACGTATCCCCAGTTCGTTTAATAAACGTTTATTGAATCAGCAGTGCTCAACTTCGCATGCCGGTTCTCTCTCTAACGCCCTCTCTCCCTTCACGCACGACCAACCGCGCGCATCTCGCGCGTGGACGGCTCCTGGACCTCCGCCTCGGGGGTCGGATCCCGTGCCGGCACCGGAAGGCACTGGCGCCTCTCGCGCGCCTCCGTGCAGGCGTCCTGCGAAATGCAGATTTCGCGGTACAGCTCTGCCATGCCCTGGTACTTGGAAAACATGCGCTCCTTGTACTTGATCTCGCGGTACTTGTGATACGCATAGTGCTTGAACTCCGCCGCGAGCCCAGGCTGCAGGTCCTCGAACCAGTTCTTCGTGCCGTCGAACTTCTCCTTCGCGTTGACGAAGTCGTTGCAGAGCGCAAACGCGGCCTCCATCCCGGCCTTGAACGCATGCCGCGCCACGCGGCGGGCAAGCATCGCCTTCCTCGCTCCGCGGGCGCTGGGGGTCCTGTCTGCCTTCCATGTCATCTTCATTCCTTCCTTCGATTGCTCTTTTGCCTTTTCAATTTTGCCTTTCCAAGTTTTCATGCCTCTTCATAAAAAACATAAAAAACCCCGAACAAACCTTTTTTTTTATTGAACCTAATCCACTTCTTTTTGCGGATCTATTTTCGTATTTTTGACAGAGGAAATTCAATCTCGTTTGCGCAGCTCGATCCGTGCCATGCAGCGCCAGGTCCTCACCGCCAGGGACGAGGTGTTCGCCAGCGGCGACCTCGTGTACCTCCTCAAGGACTGCTTCACCAAGAACAACTTCGCCTTGAACCGGGCGTTTGTGCGCTTCGCGAAAAAGAGCCAGCTGGACATCAGGCCCGTCGCTCTGCGTGCCCACGCGGACCCGCGTGCATTGCACAGGGCCGTGCATGCCTTCCAGCACGGCAGACATTCTCTGAAGATCTGCGACATCGAGTGGCCTGTGCACGTCGACCCAACGGAGCACCCGACTGCGAGCTTTGACCTCCTCGCGTATTTCACGGAGCCCTTCCAGCATTCTGCTGTCTTCACGCGCCGTATCGTGGATCTCATGCTCATGACACACATGCTCCACGTCCATGCGCCACACGTCCGCCGCCTCAAGATCGACATGGCCCTGAACGTCTTGCTCACAGATGCGACCGACAGCGACCCGGCGTACGAACACCTGAACAGCTTCCTGGCGGCCCTCGCCAGATGCACCGCCATGGAAACGCTCACCATCTTCCAGACCGACTACCACGGCAGAGATGCCAAGCCCACCACCGTGCAGTGCAGGCTCTTCCACATCATCAACACCATGCAGAACCTCAAGGTCCTGGACTTCAACGGCAACATGACGGTCGAGGCCGCTGAAGTCGCCCCAGAGGGCGTCCCAGACCAGGCCACCCTCTTCGACTACCTGCCCCCCTCCCTCTGCGAACTCACAATCCGCGACGGCCCGCTGCCCAGGATGAACAAGTTCAAAGAGTTCTACGGGTTCTCCGCGGGCTTGAAATTGGCGATGGGCAACTACGACAGCAGGACACCCTCCCTCAAGAAAATATCCTTGCCCAGCAGCTTCTGGAGCTTGCCCCCGCACCAGTTCGGCGGGTTCATGCGCGCTCTCAATCGCAGGCAAGTCACCCACATTGGCTTTGCAGACGACTTCGCCATCATGACGGGGCCCACGAAACTGGGACTCACTATGAGCGTGCTCCCCGCCCCCTACCTCATGCTCCACTTCCTCCTCGCGACCCTCACCGTCGACATGGTCGTCGACCTCAGGGGGGGGGCGCCCGCCGAGCGTGCCGCGCGCATTCAGTGGGCCATGGACTACCCCCAGACCCCCCAGACCTCGCTGACCTCGTTCCTGAGCACATTCAATCAGAGGTCGGACGGCGAGGACTGCACCACCGTCACCATGCGCAAAAAGAACAACACCACCGTGCGCGTGCTCGTCTGAGCGCACAAAAAATGCCTTTGTGTATATACGACGTGTGCATTCGTGTCATCACACATGACTACGAAGCAGCATGTGGTCGTGCATAACATAAAAATCAAGTCACAAGACTGGTATGTCGAACGCTCTGCCACCTTCGCCTCCATTTTCTGTAAAGTTAGTGGAGGCCTCTCAATAAACGAAGCTCACGACAGCAGCTGCTTTGTTTGGCACAAGAAAGGCCCAGATGGTACGCAGCAGCTCGTACCCCTCTCCGGTCAGAGTACTCCTGCGAGTGTCTCTATGGACGCTACCCGCAAAGAGAAAATCTTCTGGAAGCGGTCTGGCATCTTGACCTTGTTCAAGTAAACTTCGTGTAATGGTGGGTGTTTTGTTTATTAAAATGAAACAACAGCCGTCTCTACCCCGAAATGCGTAACCCCCCCGAAATGCAAGTACTACACGCATACACACCTGCAATCCTACACGTCTACTAGCCTACACGCACAAGCACCTCGAACTGGCTCTCGCGACCGTCTGCCTCCGAGAACTTCTTCCACAGGCTGAAGTGCGAGACTCCGTTTTCGTCCTCGCGGTCGCACTTGTAAAACTCGTCCTCGCCCGTCAGCAGAGACGCCACCCACGCCACGCGCACCCCGCGCTCCTCCGCGTCCCTGCACTTCCCGAGGTCCACACACATTGGGCGGGTCAGCGACCGCACCAGCAGGTCCAGACGCGGGCGGGGGGGGGGGAGGTTCCGGCACCGGTACCCGTGGCGAATAGCATCGCGCGCCACAGGCCCCACCGTCAGCTTGAAGTCGTCCGCGAACCCGATCTCCTGCAGGTTCCCGGCATTGATGTGCTCGATGTAAGACTCGAACTCGGCCGCCGGCAGCGCCCAGAACGCCGTGGGAAGCAGCAGCGACTCCAGCTTCGAGGCCCGCTCGTCTGTGTTGCTCATGAGGGCCTTCAGCGCAGCGGGAAGGCCGTTGTCGTCCCTCCACGGAAGCAGCCGCGGCTCCCACCCGTCGTTCAGCAGCAGATCCGTCAGACCCGCGGGGAAATAGTCGAGCAGGCTGCAGCGCACAGCGGCCCCACCCTCTTTCCCAGGATGCCACATGTCCTCCGTCATGTTGCCGTTCCACTGCAGCGCCGTCAGCTTCGGCAGCTCTTTCACCACCTCCAGCACCTTCACCTGCAGGCTGTCCTGCGTGGCATGCGTCGACACGCGCCAGGTCTGATTGACAGACAGCGTCTCAAGGCCCACGCACTCCGCAAGGGTCGCCAGGAAATCGCTGGCAGTCTGCGCCACAAAACCCCCCTCCTTCGCCTCCTCAGAGCAGTCCAGGCCCAGGTTCAAGTACACACACAGGTTCTGCACGTGCTCGACGTTGTCCCTCAATATCTTCATCATCAGCTCGTCCTCCGAAGGCTCGCTGAAGTCGCGCACGCTGAACAGTGCCGTCCTGCATAGGCTGGGGTCCAGCCTCTCCGGCCACTCGATGCGCCGGATCCGAATCGCATTCACGAACCGGCTCTTCCTGTACGACGTCATGTTGATGTTCCGGAAAACCATCCCGTCAATCGGCAGAAGCCCCTGCGCAGCAAGCTCCACCATCCACTTGGTCACCGCAAAGTTCTTCGGCGTGAACCCGCCGTCGATCTTCGACCTCATCAGCTCTTCCGAAAAGACCGTCTTGAATGCCGCACCCACACTCTCGCACTGCACCAGTGTGCCCTCGTCATTGTAGTAGGCCGGCTGGGGGCGCATCAGCCGGGCCTTCTTCTTTTCGCGTGCCATGCTTCCTTGGATTTTTCTGCCTTCTCGAAAATTGGATCCCTTTCTTAAAAGGGCAATTCTGAAAAGGTGTCATTTTTTCCCCGGATCTAGGTCCTTATAAGTGGGGACCTGAAATCCGGTGTATTTTCATTTTTTTCGAAACGTTGTGTTTTCGGGTGCGTTTCTGTTCTTACGTCGGTTCAGTTTCCGAAAAGTCGCGTTTTCGGTTTTGCAGGGGGCTTTCTGGGACATTCGAGGGGCGTTCCAATTTTACGTCGGTTCAGTTTCCGAAAAGTCGTGTTTTCGTTTTTGTTACGTCTGAATATGCTCTATGCCTACGACGAAGTACCTAGAACCGTTGCGTTTTATTTTTTTCTGTCTACGACGCAAAAATATGATCTTTTTTTTTATTTGCTTCTGTCTGAGAACACGCGAACCCTCCAACATGCAGAAGAAAGCAGACGCACTCCAGCTCGTGGCCGCCAGGCACAGCTTGACTCCCGACGAGACGGTGCTCCTCGCCGTCTTCCACTCCGCACTCTCCGCGGACATGGAGCACATCGCCGCCATGTGCAGGCGGGCCAGGGTTTCTGAAGAGCAGACACGCCTCCACGGCAGCGAAATTGGCGTGGGCATAGAGCTCCGCCCGGCCATGGTCCTCAACATCCGCAGGTTCGCCCTCTTCTTCTCCGCACTCCACAACCTCAACGTCGTCGAGTTCGAAGGCGCCTTGCCGAACAGGACCCTCCTCGGCTACCAGGGCATCCGAATCCGCAACAAGCAACAGTGGCTCTCCGTCATCAACTCCGCATGCGACACCCTCAAATACTTTGGCCCCCATTGTTCCAGGGTGACGGTCTACGAGAGGCTCTTGGACTTCGGGTACGGGCCCCTCACATACGCTCGCCGTGCTCCGGGGGATTACCTCAAACGCAAGTCCTCGGAGAAAAAGATATCCATGCTGCTGCACACCCCGTTCTGGAGTTTTATCCCAGCAAGGCTCGACCGTAACGTCAAGCGACTGACCAACGGACACACCAAGCAGGAAGTGAAGCCCTGCAAGCTCGACATCTTGCTTCAAGTGGCACTCGAGGTGGATGTATAGATATCTTTGCTTAGAGAGGGGATGTGCATAGAACCCTGTACGCACAGAGAGACTCAATACTAACACTGTTTCGGTGTTTATTAAACACGGACACATTACTCCGCGTGCTTGCACTGAGTCCAGTTGAACACCACGGAAAGACGCGTGTCCTCCTTGATTCCGTAGTGGGCGAGCGTGTGCTCGTCCTTGAGAGCAACCTTATTCTTGATCAGCATGATCTCGGCAGTGGTTTCCACATCACTCGTCAACAAGATCATCTCCTTCACCTTTACGATCGTGTCGCTCCCCATCACATCCACCTTCCATTCACGGCCACCGAGGCCCTTGACCTTGACCCACATTTCTGATGACTCCGCCCCGCGTGTCTTATATAGCACAGCAAACTTTAAATGCGCAGAAGCCGTTCCCATAACAGCTGTGCACGTGTGTTCTTTTCCATCCATGTTGTAAGCGACATGTTATCTCCCACCCACTTGTCATGCCACTCGTTGGAAGGCATGCTCTTGTTATACCTTCTATTCCACGCATCTTTTTTGGAGTTCCAACCCTCTTCCAGTTTTCCTACTTGTTCAAGGGTCATATAACGTAAAGCACGTGTCTTTTTGTCAAATGAATCGTGCTCTTTTTCATTTCTCCAAATCTCAAACTGCGAGAATCTGGACTCCCAATGCTGCACTTGCCGTATTACTGTTGTATTGTCCCTTTCGTAGAGTACATTCCGCTGGTATTTCCGCAGTTCTGGCTCTGTCGGGTCCGTCGCATCACTGCACACAATATCATACGCTTCTCCTCTATTTTGTAAATCAATCGGCAGCTGTTCCCACGTCATCACTTTGGTTGGCGCAGAGTCCCACCCTGCACCCTTTTCATACGTCCGGAAGCTGTGGTCTGCGTATTTCCTGACCTCCCCATTCACACCATCTATTACAACATAAGCTCCATTTCGATCTTTCTTCAGCATGTGTATATATCGAGTATCCTTTATACATAAAATAGACAAGCCCAAACAAAATGGGGCATACACACACCTACACCCCACACCGACTATATAAGCCTACACCCCCCGCACCAGAACCCGCCTCCACACCCGCTGCTGCGCGTTCACGATAAGCATGCGATCGGAACCCTCCTCGGCCTCCCGCAGCGCCTGCATGCCAGCAGCCCCGATCTTCTCGTTGTACGACAGAAAGAGCTCCGTCAGCGCGGTGCACCTCGGCAGCACCCCCGCCAGGCTAGTCGCTCCAGCGTCTGAGATGTTGTTGTTGCTCAGCGAGAGCTCCTCCAGCTTCGGGCACTGCACGAGCCCGCCCGTCAGGATCGCCACCCCTGCGTCCTGCACGTTGTTGCTCGAGAGGGAGAGGGACGTCAGCGTCTTGTACCTCTCTAAAACACCAACAACGGCGTGCATCCCGGACGCCCCCAGCACGTTGCTCGACATCGACAGAGACTTCAGGCGGTGCCAGGTCCCTCCCGCCCCTGCTATCGCCGCCGCTCCCTGCGCATGCATGGAGTTGCCCGACACGTCGAGAACGTCCAGACGCCCCAGCCCCAGAAGAGCCTCACACCCCCGCGCCCCGATGCCGCAGTTGGACAGCGACAGGTACTTGATGCCCCCGATCGCAGCCCCAAGCGCCTCCGCCCCGCGCGCCCAGATCAGATTGTCCGACATGTTCAGCCTGATGAGCACCGGGCAGTCCGCCAGCGCACCGGCAATCGCCTCCGTCCCCGTCGCCCTGATCCGGTTGCACGCAACGTTCAAGTAGCTCAAGTCCCTGCACGTCGCCAGCACCCCTGCGAGAGTCGTCGCGCCGGTGTTTTCAATCATGGCTCCCTCCAGATCCAGGCACCGGAGCCCCGTCGACTGCTGCAGCACCGCGCCCATGTGCAGCAGGCCCCCGAGACGGCACGACTGCAGGTTCAGGTCCGTCAGCGACCCCAGCGGCGAGAGAGCCTTCGCTAGAGCCAGGTCCGCATCCGTCGCGTGGTCCATGTCGTTCCCCTCAAAGCTCAGGTGCGAGAGCAGCGTGCACTGCGCGAACATGCCCGCAAGCGCGTCCATTTCCGCGCTGTCGAATAGGTTGTGGCTCAGGTCCAGATGCGTCAGCCCGGGGCACTGGCCCAGCACCTCCTTCACCCGCAACAGCCCGTCGACCCCCAGCCAGTTCTCCTTCAGGCTCAGGAATTGGAGCTCGCGACGCAGTGGCGTTGCCTGTGCCGGCCCCTTCGCAAACCCGATGTTGTTCCCTTCGAGACACAGCCGCGAGAGCAGGGGGAAGTACGTCACAAGGTCCGAGAGACTTAGGATGCAGTTGATCCTCATATTATGTCCCTGCTTCAGGTTGAGGCTCGTCAGCGAGGTGATGCTCGCAATCCGTATCAGGCCCCCGAGATCGGCCCCAAAATCGTTTTGCTCCAGCTCCAGACACTTCAGCTCCGTGCACTTCCCGATCGCCTTCTCCAACTCTGCAAAATCCCCAGACGACAGCCCGAAATGCGACAGGCCTAGCGTCCCGATGCGATACTTCGCTGCCAGTGCTCCCACTTTCTGCAGCACGACAGCCCGCTCCCCGGCTTCGTTCGACCTCCGAGCTTTGTACCAGAAGGACACGTTCAGGCGCAGGGCAACTGCTGCACAAGACCCGTCCATTTTCTCCTTCACCGCCTTCGACGTCATCCTCATCATGATCACCCGCCCGGGTGGCACAAACAATTGCCAGCATTCCGCTGGCATGCTTGCCAGCATTCCGCCCGTCCCGCTCGTGCTCTCCGGGCCTTCGTCTCCCGCAGCATCCTCCATGCTCTCTGCAGCTTTTCCCCCAAATCCCTCTGAATTCGAAATTGTCCCGGGGTGTGCCCTGCAAAAAAAGGAATAGTCACAACAAAAAATCACGCAGGCATTTCCAAGATATACGTTACAATCTTCATGGACCGGCGCAATAAATTAAGTTGTATCACGGAACAGACGCAAGAAATCATACCCCCAAGACATGACACAAAAAAAACTGACCGTGACATCCCGAAAAAAAATTTAAAAACGGTCGAAGGGTTTTTCGGGAAATGGCAGGAAAGGAGAGAGAGGGAAGCCCAGAACGCGGCGCAGGTGGCCCCCACACCTTCCACCGTATGCGCCAAAAATTCTTTGCATTGCCACCGTCCACTAGAACCAATCCGCACCCGTTTCGCCCCACTATTTGCGCTGCAATCTCACATTCCCCGTGTTCTGCAGCGCATCCTGCAGGAAACGATGCAGCCCCCACTGCACCCAAAGACCCTGCGCAAAACAAAGGTCGCCCGTCCCTCCATTATTACATTCCGTTATTGATCGTGCCGCAGTCGCCCACAACAGTTGCGCCATCGTGCATATCGCAGCCGTGCGCTTTCCTTCCACATCTGCACATGTGCCCTGCAGGTCACTGATAAAAGCATGCCCGTAGCTGCAGAGCACACAGACCTCCGCGCAAAATACATGGCCGAATTCGTTCCTTTCCTGGGTGGGCAGCTCATGCAGGCAGTCGACAATTCCCACCACAAATACGGCAAAGAGATCGCCGAAATCGTCAAATCGCAGTATGCACAGGTTGCTAACGCTGTGTGTGTGTGCCGTTCCCTCCCTCCATCTCCATATATTCTACGCCATATAATATAACACTTGGTATATTATTCCCTCTCTGTATCTCTCTCTCTCTCTATTTTATTCCCTCTATACTATATACTCTTACACATGTGTGTGTGTGTGCTCCCCTTCCCCTATACTATATAATATTACATGTGTGTGTGTGTGCTCCCTCAATCTCCATATATTCTACGCCATATAATATAACACTTGGTATATTATTCCCTCTCTGTATCTCTCTCTCTCTCTATTTTATTCCCTCTATACTATATACTCTTACATGTGTGTGTACCCGCCTCTCTATGCCCGCCTCTCTATACGCCCCCCTATACTATA
>Ga0208951_1000020_pt1 | contig 56591 bp, 49 predicted proteins | sample GreLakmeMI27MSRF_FD_187702 | JGI IMG/M metagenome (GOLD analysis project Ga0208951, IMG submission 187702) | Freshwater lentic microbial communities from great Laurentian Lakes, MI, USA - Great Lakes metaG MI27MSRF (SPAdes) | ecosystem: Environmental > Aquatic > Freshwater > Lake | place: Great...
GCAGGCCAACGCGCAGGAGACCAAGCTCCTGCGCAGCGCCGCAGACGCAAAGGCGGCGGCAGCGGCTGCCTCGGTCATGCCGCTGCCCCCCGCGCCCGCGCGTGCCGCTGAGGCTGGGCCGGACATCCCCCCCCCTCTCGTCTTTGACCCCCGCCTGGCGCCTCCAACGCCCGCCGCCATGCGCGGCCCCGCCGACCCCGCCCCGTCGCCCCGGCTGCCCGTGAGCGCGCCGGAGGTGAGCAGCGGCACGGGCAGCGGCCGTGAGGTGCTGCTGCAGGGCTTCAACTGGGAGAGCGCCCGAAAGGGGGGCTGGTACCGCACCCTCACCGCAAAGGCTGGAGAGCTGCACGAGTGCGGCATCACCGTGGTGTGGATGCCCCCGCCCACCGACAGCGTCAGCGCAGAGGGATACAGTGCGTGCCACACGCCGCGCCCCCTCGGCAACCCGCCGTCCGTCTGTGCGCTGACTCGCGCCCCCTCCCTCCCGCGCCCCCAGTGCCCCGCGACCTGTACGACCTGAACAGCAAGTACGGCAGCGTTGCCGAGCTGCGCGAGGCGGTTGCAGCGCTGCACGACCAGGGCCTCAAGGTGCTGGGCGACGCGGTGTTAAACCACCGCTGCGCGCACGCGCAGAGCGCCAGCGGCGTGTGGAACCGCTTCGGAGGCAAGCTGGCTTGGGACGCGCGCGCCATCGTGTCGGACGACCCTCACTTCCAGGGCCAGGGCGCCCCCAGCCAAGGCGATCACTTCCACGCGGCGCCCAACATCGACCACACCCAGTCGTTTGTGCGGCGCGACATCTGCGAGTGGCTGGCCTGGATGCGCGACCACGTGGGCTACGACGGCTGGCGCCTGGACTTTGTGCGCGGCTTCAGCGGCGTGGCCGTCAAGGAGTACCTGGAGCACACCAGCCCCAGCTTCGCGGTGGGCGAGTACTGGGACACGCTGGCGTACCACCACAGCGAGCCGGAGCACTGCCAGGACGCGCACCGACAGCGCATCGTCAACTGGATCAACGCAGCCGGAGGCCTGGCGGGCGCCTTTGACGTCACCACCAAGGGCATCCTGCACGCGGCGCTGGAGCGCCGCGAGTACTGGCGCCTCAGCGACGCCTCTGGCAAGCCGCCGGGCGTCATGGGCTGGTGGCCCTCGCGCGCAGTCACCTTCGTGGAAAACCATGACACAGGCAGCACGCAGGGCCACTGGCGTTTCCCCGGCGGCAAGGAGCTGCAGGGGTACGCGTACATCTTGACCCACCCGGGCACGCCCACCATCTTCTGGGACCACCTGTTCGAAGCCACGCACCTGGCTGGTCCCATCAAGCGCCTGGCGGCGCTGCGCAAGCGCGCCGGCGTGCACTGCCGCAGCGAGGTGAAGATCCTGGTTGCTGAGCGGGAGGTTTATGCGGCGCAGGTTGACGACCGCGTCATCTGTAAGTTGGGGCCGGGCCATTGGGAGCCTCCCGACGCGGGGCGCTGGCAGCGCTCAGAGGCTGGCTCAGAGTGGGCCACCTGGGAGCGACGAGCCTAGGGCGAGGGAGCCAACCTAGCCGTCTTTAGAGAGTCTAGCAGCAGCATCCACGTGCAACGAATGAAGCGTAGCGTTTACTCACACCTTTGTGAATGCGCATGTCCTCGCAGCGCCCGCTCAGTTGCCGGGCTCGGACAAGTGGCCCGGCCCCAGCATGAGGCTGTCGTAGCGCTCGGCGGCGAATCCGTATTTGTAGAGGCGGTTGAATCGCCAGAAGGCGTTTGGCCCCAGCAGTTTGTGTCGCTCCCCGAAGGCTGGCCACCACTGCTCAACCAGCGAAAGGTTGTAGTAGTTTGAGGGGAACTGCGAGTTGCTCAGGATGCCCTCCGTCACCATCGGGGTACGCAGGTGCAGCAGCCACGCCAGACTGTGGCAGGCGAGCTCCTGGGCGCTGCAGCCGGCGGCGTCGCTGTACTCCTTGCCCACTATCACGCGGTGCGTGGTGCTGGCCGCGCCCCCCTCGGGCGTGCACAGGATGTCGAACATCCAGCCGCCGTTGGTGCGCGTCTCCTTCGTGAAGAAGACCTCAAACACGACGCGCTGAGGGGCCAGACGTCAGGCGCGCAAGGCTTCAGGGGTAGGCAAGAGCGTCTCTTCGCACCTCCAGGTGCCCCTTCTCCGCAACGCCTGGGAACAAGGCAACCACCTCGCGCGACGCCGAGGCGGTGCCGCGCGCGTCGCGACGCGCCGCAGCCGCAGCCAGCGCCTGCTCTGTGTTGCAGGCAGATGGGCGGATATCCAGACGGCCAGCCGCCAGCAGCTCCCCGTCCGCCTCCATGTCCTCGCCGATCCCGCGCGCCAAGAGCACAGCCTGCAGCGCCGCGTTGGCTTGCTCCGCCTCTGCGCGGCTGGCGAAGTCGCGGGGGCTGGTCCAGGCAGCCGTCTCTGCAGCAACCGCGTTGCCCGGCGGCGCCTCGCCCAGCTCCTCCAGCCACGCCTTGCGCTGCATCATCATGTCCTCCTGGTCCAGCACCGCGTAGTGGTACGCCCGGAAGGAGTGGCACAACTCCGGTCGGCGCCCCAGCAGCGTGCGCAGTGAGTTGCGCAGGTCCTTGGAGAAGCCCACGTACTGGCAGCGCGCCACGGGCGCAGACGAGTCGTAGATTGCGAAGATGCTCGCGTTGGTCCCTAAAGCGACGCCAGTGGGGAACACCCAGCCGCGCGCGTCAATCACCGGCTGCAAGGGAATGCCGCTCAGCTCGTTTGCGCGAGCGCGCGTGGCCACCGCGCGGCGGCTCTGCGGCGCGCGCACAGCCGCGGGCGTGGCCAGGGTGCGACCCAGGAAGGTTCTGCGCTGCTTGGCATCGACAACGCGCTGCACGGCCGGCGCTGACATTGCATGCGCTGGTGGCATGTGTATCAACCAGGAGGCGACGAGGGGCGCAGCGGAGTTGCGGTCGCATGTCGTACGCTTGTCGTACACACGCAGTGAAAGCGTAAAGTAAGAGCGAAATCGACGACCCTAGCACTACTCTCTCTGTGCGACCAGCCTCACGTCGTCTCCGTGTGCCCTCACCTCCAGAACACTGAATGCCTTGCCCTGCAGCTGCTGCTTCACCGCATGCGCAGTGGGGAGCGCGTGTGCGCCGCTCCACTGCAACACAAGACGCCCCTCCTTGCGCAGCATGCGCGTGAGCTCATCGAGCGCATGCTCGTGCAGCTGCGCGTGGTCGCAGAGCAGCGACGGCCTGGAGGAGGCAACGCAGAGGATGGCGTCCAGCGTCATGTGCTGGCCAAGCGCGCCCAGGTGCAGGCGCGGAAGCGCGCACGCCTGCAGCCCCCTCCGAGTGGCCACGTGCACCGCGCTCTCGTCCCAGTCGCACCCCTGCGCCGCAATGCCGTGCGAGTGCAGCGTCTTGGTGAGGCTTCCGTCGCCGCAGTCCACGTGGAGCACGCGCTGGCTACGCTGGGCGCAGCCGGAGGCGCCGAAGTCCAACAGAGGGTAGGAGCAACTGCTGCCTCTCAGGTGCCCCTCCTGCAGCAACCAGTCCACGAAAGCCACCCCCGGGGGGAGGCCCGCAGGCGGAGCCAGCGCAGCCAGCGCAGCGTCGCCGCTAGGGCGCAGACGCGCGGCCAACTCGTTGAGTGACGCAACTGTGAAGGTTGGCACGATGCCGTCAGAGCCGATGGTGAACGCTTCGTTGCCGCCGCCGGCGATGAGGCAGGTTGCGGCGCCCACCAGCGCGCCGATCTCCACGTCCTCGCGAGAATCGCCAACCATGAGCAGCTGGCTGGGCGCGCAGCCCCACTGTCGGGCCACGTGGAAAAGGAGCCGTCGGTCCGGCTTGACAAGCGCAAAGTGGCGGTTCAGCAGGGGCGTAAAGCGGGGGCGCCAGGACTCGCCAAGCAGGCTGAAGAGCTTGTCCACGGCTTTGGGCGTGTTGCGGGTCACGAGGGCCAGCTGGAGACCGTCCTCCATGCACTGCTCCAGCAACGACTGTAACCCGTCCTGCAGCTCGAGCGTCTCCTGCGCTCGAGCCTCCAGCTCGTGGATCACCTCCATGGCAGCACGCACGCGATGGGCGTCCCCCCAGTTCTCCATGACTGTGAAGAGGTCTCCAAAGGGGATTCCCGTGCGCTGCCTCATCTCTTCGAAAGCGATGTTGCTCAAGGTCAACGTGCCGTCCATGTCAAACACGCTGGAGCACAAGCGCAGTCAGAGCGTCAGTGCAGCAGAGCGCGGTGGAGCAAGAGCAGCGCGTTGGGCTGAGGTGCAGGAGAGCTGGTCCAGTCCAGCTCACGACTCGGGCACGCACACTCCGTGATAGGGCAACCCCGTCTTGCGGTTGTCACCAGCGGCGCGGCTGGCCACGCTCACGCCCGCGGAGGCTGCGAGAGGCGCGTGTGGGCAGGACCGCCCTGTGCCTCTACTTCTATGAGCGCCCTTCCAGGCTCCCAGGAGAGGCTGCGCGCACCCAGCGTGCTGGGCATGCAGCAGCATGGAGCCAAGGAACCGGGCCGTCTATCCGTATTCAAACGGAGGGCGAAGGGGCGCACACGGTGCGTATTTTGCCGCTATCGCTCCGCGCGTGACGCACGACTCTTCTTTGGTCACGCGCGCAGTCTGCCTCCCTCGCTCACCTGTGCCGGGTGTTGAGAGCGCAGCTGCGTGTGTGTGTGCGCGCAGCATGGCGCTGCGGGCGCTGCGGGCGGGCGGGCAGAGAAGAGCCGTGCGCCTCTCCTCGTACGTCCTCTGCCACGCGGACGGCCGCAGCGCACCGCGCAGCGCGCCTTGGCAGCGCGCGCGGCAACAGGCAACCAGCGCTTTGGTGGGTCCCGGCCGAGTTGGAGTGGTGAGCGGCGAGCTACAGGCCTTCGACTTAATACTCTCCTCTGGATTCCTCGCGTACGTCCCCCGCCCTCGCGCCGCTGCGCTGCACCACGCTCACCCGTTCCCGCCCCCTCCCCACCCCCCCCACAGCTTTGCGGCGCACAGCGGCTTCCTCGCCGCCGTGGATGAGGCTGGACTCGCCTCGGCGGTGCGGGGCGTCATGGGAACAAGCGCCGGCGCACTCGCAGGCGCACTCTACAGCGCCGGCTACGCGCCGGAAGAGATGGCGGACGTGCTCTCAGAGAAGGCTCCTCTAAGCTACCTGAGCCTGAACAGCCAAGCGCTATGGACAGGCATGTTCAGGCTGGACGGAGCCGTTGAGCGACTCAGAGAACTGCTTCCAGCAACCTTCGAGGAGCTGCCCATGCGCTTCGCGGTGGGCGTCATCGACGCGCGCGGGCGCCACGTCACGTTGAGCAGCGGAGCGTTGCCCGAAGCCGTTGCTGCGTCAATGGCGGTTCCGTGCCTGTTCCGCGCGGTGGACATCCCCGGCGCCAGAGCGCACGCGGGGCCGTACGCGGATGGCGGCAAGGTTGACAGAGTCGGTCTGCGTCCGTGGCGGCGTCTGGTGGCTGCCGATGTGGGCGCGAGCGCACAGGCCGTCACGCCTGCGCTGTGCCACGTCATCGAGCGCAGTTCGCCCTTCAGCGGGGACGATGACGTGGAGGCGGCTGCGCGGGAGGCTGGCCCGCCGCACAGCGTGCTCCTTGTGCGCTCTCCACGATCCAGGCAGTCCCTTCTGCAGCTCACGGACTTCCAGCCACAGTTCCAGGCCGCCAGAGCCAGGGCAGCGCTGGTGCTGGCCGCGGCGCCGCAGCTCGCAGCCGCCAGATGAGCGAGAGAGCAGCGTGCAAACCGCACGCATGTCAAGGGCAGTATACAAAATGTGAAAATGACACGTCGCTCTTCAATCTTCGTTCTATCTTCGATCGTCGCATCGTGCCATCGTCCATAGGGCACTGGCGTCCGCTCCGGCCTCCGAATGGACAGGGGCCGCGATGCGAGGCAGCAGTGCGAGGAAAACGAGGCAAGCACGTGGCGTATGGACGACTTCATCTGGGACCCCCAGATGATGGTGCGCGCTGCGGGTGCGAGCTCGCAGGCGCCAGTGGTGGACTGAGGTGGCGCCTGTAGGTCGGCGCGCGCTGTGCGCCGTCGGAGCCAGTCAGAGAACTGCCGCCCAAGCGACGCCACGTGCTGGTGAGCAACACCCCCAGGCGGTCTCTCGTGTGTGAGGTGCGGAGAAGAGACCGCTGCGTCTGCACGACGAGTTTGAGGACGCGCGCTCGCAGGTGCCAGGCTGTGCGCAGTGCTTGAGCGGGCCAGCGCATGGCAAAAAATACGTCAAGTATCGCGTCTGCGCAGTGCACCTGCAAGCTGAAGCGGTGATGCCGACCAGGCGCGTGCAAGCTTGCCGTGTGTGCCCCGAGCCAGCGAACTGCTGACGCGTGCTGTGCTCATTTGCAGTGGCATCCTGTCGCGCTGGTGCAGTGCCTGTTCGCGCTTTCAACCCCTCTGCGCTTTCACTGCCAGCAAGCGCAGCTGCGATGCCAAGTTGAAGGCTGTGCGCGCGCGTCGGCGAGAGCACGCAGCCGCAAGGTGTGCAGGCGGCAGCGGCGGCGGAGCAGGACAAACTGCGCCGCATGAGCACGAGCAGGACGAGGACCTGGCCGCCTTTTGCGCCCTCCTGTCCGGCCCCGACGACGCCCCCCCGTCGCTGCTGCCGGAGCTTTCGGCGCTGCTGCAGGACGCGCTGGCGGAGGAGGCCCGCGACTGGTGGGCGACACCGGCACGCCCAGCGCTGGCGCCCGCGCACGAGCGGGTCTCGCTCAAGCTGCCCGGCGCCACGCCCGACCAGCTCCCGCCGGGCCTGCGCGCCGCGGTGGGCGGCCTGTGGGGCGAAGAACCCCTTTCCCTGGTTGCGGTGGCCGAGCCGGGATGTGTGCTCCTCACCTGCGACCTGCTGCTCGACGCGGAGGCGCGCCCCCCGGCTCAGCTGCCACGCCGCTGCGGCGGCGCTGAAGGCTGCGCTGGGCGCGGAGCTGGGCGGCTGCAGCGTCGCGCTTGGGGGGGACGGACCGCGAGCGCCCCGCCCCCTGACGCCTGTCGCCGTGGTGGACCCCGAGTCGCGCACCGCGCGGGTGGAGCTAGCGGAGGCGCCGGCGGCTGGGCTGAGGTGTCGCGTGCACGGGCGGCTGGCCCTGCTGGGTGTGTGCGGGCGCACGCTCACGCTCACCCTGCCCTCCGGAGGGCCCACCTGCTTCAGCCACGCCTGCGCGCTGCTGGACTACCAGCCAGTCTTGGCGGGCGGGCCGTCCGTCTGCCCAGGAAGACCCTCCCAGCCGCGAAGCATCTTTCTCACAACTTCGCCGCAGCTGGCGGAAGAGCTGCGCGAGGCCGCCGCCGCGCCCGGCGGTGACGACGAGGCGACCATGGAGCGCACGCTGCTGTGCCTGGGCACGGGGCTGAGCAGCGGGAGCGGCGCGCCGGCGCAGGCGCTGGTTGAGGCAGCTGCCCTGCTGGCCGCGCAGCGTGGCTGGCCGGTGGTGCTCACCGCGCTGCTGCCGCGCCTGGCCGGCCTGGACGAGCATGAGCGGGGCCGCCTGCTGGCCTCCTCGGTGGCGGCGGGGCAGGCGGCCTGCTGCGTCCCCCGCACTGGGCCGCGCCCAACCAGGCGCTGCACGCCGCCGCGCTCATGGCTGCGTCGGGGGATGACGCACGCTCGGGGACGGGCGTGGATGCAGCCTTGGAGCTGCTGCTGCACTGCGGCGACGCTCTGCTGTACTGGTTCACAGCCGCAGCGCAGATGGCTCCCTCCGCAGCGCTGCTCACCCCTGCTGCCATCGCCGCGCGGGGGCGTTCGCCGGCCTGCCGTGCGCTGTGTGCGCAGCTGCTGGCGCGGCTGCTGGCGGCCCAGCGGGTGCTGGCTTCCCGCCTGCACGCGCTGCCGCCTGGCACGGCCCCGCACTCCCAGCGCGCCCTGCTGCTGGCCACGCTTCTGGAGGGCGGCCCAGAGAGCCCCCAGGTGCTTGCCGCGGCGCGCGGGCTGCTGCTGCGCGCGTCTGCTGCTGCTGCCAAGGGGGCGCCTCGGCTCGACGCATAGGCGCCGCGCCGTGCGCTGCTGCTGCTGGCGGCCTTCAACCTGCAGGCTGGGCCCACCTCCTACCTGCTGCCGGCCTACCTCCTGCCTGCCGCCTCCTTCCTCCTGCCCTGGGCCAGGGGGGATGAGGCACTGAGCCCGGAGGCGCTGCACGCGGCAGTTCAACGGGGCCCGCTGCCTTTGGCCTTCCTCATCCGCGTGTACAGGCTGCACCTGTCCAGCATCCACTGTCTGGTCGCCTTTCTGGTCCTGGCCACCGTAGCGCTCCTAGCGCCCCAGAGCGCCGTGCGCAGGACGCTGGGATGGGTGCAGCCGCGGGCTGATGCACTCGTGGCGCTGGGAACGCTGGCCTCATACGCCATGCACGTGGCGGTCAACGCGTGCGTCTGGCACCGCTGGCGCCTGGAGGAGGCTGGCGCGCCGCTGTTGTGGGTGCCTGCGGTTGCTGCCATTGGCCTCATGCCCACCCTCACAATTTTCCTGCGCTCCGCCAAGCTGCCGCGCCGCCAGGGCACCGCACATCTGCTGGTGCGAGCAGCCTTCCTGGCCTTGGGGCACTTCAGTCAGGGCACCAGCCTGGGCTGGCTGGGTGGGCCGCAAACCACGCTGTCCTGGTTTCTACCGGCGCATGTGGCCTTGGCGCTGGGCCTCGCGCTCTGGCACCAGCTGGCCGGGAGGAGCGGGGAGGGTGCCCAGGCGCGGTTGGGCAAGCAGGCGTGAAGCACCTTGGGAGGTCTGTTGATGTGCCGGAGCGACCTTGACTGGCGAGGACCCGGTGATCAGGGTCAGTACGGATGAGACCTGTTCTGTCAGCGAGTCCAGCTTCGCCTCTGCACCGGAGCCGTGATTCTTCCGTGAGATTCTTCGATCTTCGTTAATCAAAAACTGCCGCCATCGCATCACCGCCTCGGAGCCCCTGTGAGCTTTGTCGACAATGGCTGCGCCCGCGGAGGAGGAGTGCACGGTGCCGTCTCCGCGCGCGCTGCGTGCGTCCGCGCGTGAGGCAGCCTCGGCTACTGCCGCCTCGGCCCCCGCACCTGCGGCCGCCTCGACGCCCTCGCCGCGCGACGCGGCGCCGCAGCACGCGATGGGGCCGGAGGGCAAGACGGTGTTTGCGTTCGGCTCCAGCGGCTGGGTGCGTGGTGCTCCCAGGCAGCCTTGCGCGTGCCGCTTGCACCTGGTCGCCGCAGCGCGGCTCTGCGCACCGCGCTGACGTTTCCCCTTGTCCTTGAAGTTATTCTGCTACTATCTTGGCGTGGTGAAGGCGCTCAAGGCCGCGGGACTCCACAAGAACGCCTACCTCATCGCCTCCAGCGGCGGCGCAAGTGCGTGCGCCTGCACGCCGAAGCTTCGCGCGCGCGCCAGGGCTGCACGCTTCAGATGCGCGTGCGCGGCGGGGCAGCCGCCGCCCTGCGCGCCCGGGCCAACGTGCCCCTGCTGGCGCGGATACCCTCGGCCGCACTAACACGGACCGCCCCCTCCCCCCTCGCCGCCCAGTCGCCGGCTGCGCGCTGTTTTACGACGTGGACCTGGACGAGATGGTGGAGTACGTGTGCGGCTGCGCAGTGGAGGTACGCGCTCGCTTCTTCTACGCGATTACTCAAAGCGCATAATCCTCTCCCACTCACCTCCCTCGCGCTCCAGGCGCGCTCCACCCGCTCCGGCCCCTTCAGGCTGCGTGAGTACATTGCGGGGGCCATCGAACGCTTCGCGGACCCGGAGCGCACGCCGGCGCTGCTGCACGGCAACATGGAGGTGAGCGTCACGGTGCTGCCCACGTGCCGCAACGCGCGCATCACCGACTTCGCAACCTGGGACAGCATGCGCACGCACCTGCTGGCCACCGCCTGCATCGTGCCTTTGGCGGGGCTGCCCATGTGGGTGCCTGGCCTGGGCCTGGTGCTGGACGGAGGGCTCTCTGACCTGCAGCTGGTGCGCGGATGGCGTCGCAGCGGCAGCTTCAGCGCGGTGCATGATGGCTGGGGCCCCGCCGCCGCCGCATGCCCGGGCTCTCCGACGGTGCACGTCACCGCGTGCCCCTTCTACATGAGCCGCGCTGCCATCAAGCCCGACAAGGTTGTACCCCCGTACTGGGCATTCTACCCGCCGGAGCCGCAGCAGCTGCGCGAGCTATATGCCATGGGACAGCGCAACGCGGCCGCCTGGGTGGCGGCCCGTGGCGAGGCTGAGGCTGCAGCGGCATGTGCGCCCTCACCCGCTAAGACGCCGCGCGCCGCAGCGGTGCCTCCGTCGCCCGTGCGCGCATGGCGCTGCGCGGAGGAGTACGCGGCGGCGGCGCGCGCGGCTGCGGCGGGGGCTGCGCACGGCGCTGCTGCCAAGGCTGAGGGCGCTGCCGCGAGCGCCAGCGCACTGGCAGCCAGCGTCGCGGCCGATGCGCATCGCTTCGCGGCGGAGTGCAGCAGCGCGCTGCAGGTGCAACGCAGCTGGCTGTGCGGCGTGCGGGAGCGGTCGCTGAAAACCCTGGCGTGCGCGCTCGTCTATGCGGAGCTATGCTGCCAGGCCACCGTCAGCACCTGCGCCGCCGCGCTGCCGCCGGCGCTCAACGGCCGCGTGTCCAGACGGCGAGCGTGGGAGCGAGCGAAGAGCTTCGTGGCCCCTCTTCCGGGCCTTGCGCAGCTGGCGCTCTCGCCGCCGCGATCTAGCAGCGCCGCAAGGCTGCTGGCCTCGCACGCGGTGGTGCTCACCCAGCTGTCGCTTCTCTACCGACTCCTCCACCACGCCATCCTCTGAGCACTCAACTGAAGGGGCCCTGGAGCGGCTTCTTACATCTAATCTGCATGCACGCTTCGACGCACAGCACAACTTCAGACGCTCTGAGCGCTCTGTAGCAGCTTGCGTCCTTGCGGTGCTGCAGTTCCACTGTGTCGTACACGCTGACGTCATTGACCACGTCATCAGACGCCACAGTCCACGCCCCCAGTCGTGCGTGAGAGTAGTGATGGAGGCGCTAGCGGCCAGCAGCTCTGCCGCAGCCTGCGCTGCGGCGCTGCGCGGCTCTCGCCTCGCACCCCTGCCCGCCACGCCCCGCGCCTGCCGCGGCTCCCAGCGGTGCGTGCTGCACTGGTGTCAGGCTTTGCGCTGCTGCGCGGTGGCGCGTCTCTGTCTTCTCTGGCGCGACAAGGGGAACAACCCTAACGAGCTCTGCGCTCGCTGGCTGCGCACTCCCAGCGTGCACACCACGTCACGCGCGCCTCCTCTGCTGCCAGTCGCTGGAGCTCACCCCTCGCCCCGCCTCCGCTTCTGCAGTCGCCGGCAAGGGGCCTGCGCCTCCCTGGGCCGCCTGGGCTTCCACGAGGAGCCCCTTCCGCCCAGCCAGCCGCGCGCTGCGGCGCCGCCGTCGCTCTACGGCCTCTCCGACTTCCAGATGCAGGCGCTGGGCCTCACGGGCGACGAGGTGACGCGCCGACTTGCTGTGTGTGAGGTGCGCTGGCGCGCTGGTGACGACGCGCTCCACAAGAGCCCGCGTGCGTGCCGCTCCGCAGCTCACTCGCGTGCGCGTGCGCGTGCGCCTCAGGCGAGCGTCAGCGCGCGCGCTGCGTACGGCAAGGAGATCCCCTCCATGCACAGCCCCCCAACGCGCATGGTCACCTCCATGGCTGGCGGCGGCGGCGGCGGCGGCGGCGGCGGGCCGCAGGCTCCGCCCGACCTTCCTTCGCTGCTGCTGAACGCGCGCATCTGCTACCTGGGCATGCCCCTGGTTCCCTCCGTGACTGAGCTCATCGTGGCTGAGCTGCTGTGGCTGGGCAGCGATAACCCAGAGAAGCCCGTCTACTTCTACGTGAACAGCACGGGCAGCCAGACTCCGGAGGGTCAGTCGGTTGGCTTCGAGACTGAGGCGTACGCAATCATGGACACGATGCAGTACATCCGGCCCGACATCCACACCGTCTGCATCGGCAAGGCGTACGGCAACGCAGCCATGCTGCTGGCCAGCGGCAAGAAGGGCTGCCGCTACGCGCTGCCCAACAGCAGCATCATGCTGTGCCCCCCGCGCATGAACCGCAAGGTAGACAGCGCCACGAACCTGATGATCCAGGCCAACGAGCTGTACGACAACACGGGCACGTACCTGGAGTATCTCACCGAGTTCACGGGCAAGGAGCGGAGCGAGCTGGAGAAGGACATCGCTCGCACAAACTACTTTACGCCCCAGCAGGCCGTCACCTACGGCCTCATCGACAAGGTGGTCAACCAGGCTGGCGGCCTGGGAGCGGCGCTCGAGAAGAAGGACTACGAGGCGATGATGAAGGCGCAGCAGGGCGGAGGACGGCCAGGCCCAGCCTACGCGGGCTCGCGCGGCGGAGACTGAGAACACTACTCCATCCTTGCAAAGTACTTGTCGTTCACGTCGATTGAACACCGTAGATTTTCGTCCGACAACGCGACAAGCCGACAACCTCACTACCTCACCGTGGGCCTCTTCGCCTCCCTCGCCTAACTGCTCTGTCTCTCGCTGCAATGGAGGCTTATGCGCACCGTCAGTTGCAGCAGCGCCAGAGCCGGGCCTCGAGCCGCACGCCGCTGGTGATGCGGCGCCGTGCCAGCGGCGTGGCAGCAATCACACTCACGGCAGTCAAGGCGCCCGCCAAGGGCAAGTCTGCCGCCACGCCTGCGGCTGCGCCGAAGCCTTCCGTGGGCGCCGTGATCAAGAAGGCCAGCGCCACCGCTTTCCGCGGGGGCGTTGCGGGCTTCATGGCGGGGGTGGTGCAGGCGCGCAGGACTCACCCGCACGCGTTCCCCCCAACGCCAACCCAGCGCCGCTCCGGCGCGCGCCAGCGCCCCCGCCGTGCATGCCGCCACGCGCGCGCCGTGGGCTGGCCCGGGGTGCCCGCGTGGGCTGCTGGCGCACAGGCTGCCCTTTTCGCCGTTGCGCCTCGCGGCTCCGAGTCGCAGCCGACGCGCGCTCGCGCGTGCTGGGCGCCCCCTCCTGAGCTGCAACTCACGGGGCTCCACCCTCCCACGCCTGCAGGTGGGCAGCTTCATGTGGATGCGCACCGTGATGAACTACCAGGTGCGCCAGCTGGCAGCCAGTCTCGCAGGCGCAGCGTCGCGCCAGCCGGGCCCACCGCCTTTGTGGCGAGGCCGCAGCGTGGCGTGGTCTTTCGCGTGGCGCGTGCAGCCTCCCCGCGGTAGGGCCCCTTCTGACTGCTATGCTTTGGCGCTCAGTATGTGAACGGCGGCACGATGGTGAACGCCATCCAGACGCTGTTCAAGGAGGGCGGCATCCCGCGCTTCTACAAGGGCGTGTCGTTTGCGATCATCCAGAACCCTTTGAGCCGCTTTGGGGACACGTTCGCAAACACGGGCGTGCTGGCGCTCATGGAGGCGTTTTGCCCCGGCGCGCCGGTGGCGCTGAAGACGGCGCTGGCCAGCGTGGGCGGGGCCACGTGGCGCATCGGGTTGACTCCGGTGGACACGTTCAAGACGACGCTGCAGGTGCAGGGCAACACGGCGTTCAACCTGCTGCGCGCCAAGGTTGCGACCGGCGGGGTTGGCCAGCTGTACGCGGGCGCCAGCGCCAACTTCGTGGCCAACTGGGTGGGCAACTACCCCTGGTTCTGCACCTTCAACTTCCTCCAGGCGCGCATCCCCAAGCCCGAGGACGGCAAGCAGAAGCTGATGCGCAACGCGGCCATCGGCATCGCCGCAAGCACCGTCAGCGACGTCGTGTCCAACAGCCTGCGCGTCATCAAGACCGTCAAGCAAACCACGGCCGACGCCAGCCTGGGCTACAGCGGCGTGGTGAAGGCCATCCTGGCCAAGGACGGGCTGAAGGGGCTCTTCGGGCGCGGACTGCAGACCCGGCTCATCACCAACATCTGCCAGAGCATGGTCTTTTCTGTGGCGTGGAAGGCCATCGAGGAGGAGCTCAACAACCGTGCCAGCGCCGCGGAGAAGAAGCAGGCTGCGGCCACGGGCGCGGCCAAGGCCGTGGCCAAGCCGGTGGCTGCCGCCGCAAAGGGCAAGGGCAAGAAGGCTGGCAGCATCACGCTGGCTCAGCCGCTGGGGCTGGCGGGCAGCAAGCTGGTGCACGCGTGAGCGAGGGCCGGTGAGCTGTGCGGCGATGAAGTGAAACACTTTACTCTTTGTCTCGCAGTCTGCCCTACCCCTCTTCTGCTGCCGCCGCCTTCTTGGCCAGCTGCTTTGCGCGCATGTCCAGCAGCTGCTCGACGCAGCCTTGGAATCCCTGCTCCGCAGGCTGCGCGACGTGCTTGAGCATCACCCTCCACCGACGCAGACACGCGCTCGCAGCGCGCCCACCCACCGCGCCCTGCCAGTCCGCCTCCACCTCCTCCGTGGCGCCGCCAGCCTGCAGCGAGGCGAGCAGCGCGTCGTCGTCGCCTGCAGGGGCCGCGCGTGAGAGGGCTGCCCTCCGGGGCCGTGCAGAGCGCTGAGGGGCGCGCCTGTGCCCCACTCCCCCGTTTCCTTCATGCTAGGCGCCACGCTGTTGTACCACTTGTCGCAGAGCTGCTGTGCCCGGCGGGTGCCCATGCGCAGCGACATGGCCTCCCAGTCGAGGTTGTCCCGCCGCACGAACTACAGGTGGGGTGGGGGCGGTGAGGCGCGCAGAGCGCAGAGCGCATGTGGGCGAAGCGCGATGGCGCACCGCGACGCTGCGCGAGAGGGGCAGAGGCTGGTGCTTGAACTCAGCCACCAGTGACTTGAGCTGCTCAACCTCCTGGTCTGTCCAGGCGCCCTTCTTGTATCCACCCTTCAGGTTGCGCCACCTGTGCGTGTGCGCGGGGGCGTCAGAGCGGCCGTGTGACACGTCAGGCGGGGTGGGTGCGCAGCGCTGCTCACCGCTCTCGGCACTCTGCGCGGGGGCGCCCCAGCTCCTGTCCAATGTCCACCCAGCTGTGTCCGTGCCGCTCCACCAGCAGCAGCAGCTCCCGCTTCTCTTGTTCGCTCCACGCGCCCTTGGAGGAGTCGGTGTGCAGTCGTCGAGTGGCGTGGTTCCACACCTGGCGGGGCGAGCGGTGAGGCACCGCCCGAGATATTTCCAGCCACAGCTTGTGGAGCTCCGTCTTCTTGGCGCGCGTGTTGAACAGCCACTGCGTGTTCGCCTCGTCCAGCCCCTGCAGGCGCGCGTACGACCGGATGCTTTCGTCCAGCGCAGACCGCTCCTCCAGGCTGCCACAAACAGGGTGAGGGTGAGGGTGAGGCCCTCAAACAGCACGTGCAGCACGCGAGGAGCGAGCAGCAGGCGCACCTCCAGGGACCAGAGCGCTGAGCCAAAGGCGCCGTGTGCCACGCCTGGTAGGACGGCTGCCTGCGGCGCCGCGCGTCCGGCGCCTCCTCCACCTCCTCCTCCTCCTCGCCATCCTCCTCGGGCTCCGCGGGCGCGGGCAAAGGCGGCTGCTCAGCCCCTTTCTGAGCGACCCTCAACAGCACGCGGTTCCCCTCCACAGCCAGCTTGCCGCAGGCGGCCAGCTTCGCCGCAAACTTGGCCTTCAGCTCCGCCCGGCCGGGCGGCGCCACGCCAGCCGCCTCGCACGCAGCCTGCACGGTGCGCAGCACTCGCTTGCGCAGCTGCTTGCGACGCAGAAAAGTCTCACCCACGCGGAACGAGGACAGCAGCAGCGCCTTCCAGCTGGAGGGCAACGGCGCCAAAGAGTCCGAAGCGGCGCCGGGCGTCCTCATCGCACAGAGAGGGTCGTCAAACTAAGGTCTTTGTCGTACGCTGCGTGGTGGTGGCAACTGCCAGGTCTGCGAGGTGGGCCTCCTGCGCAGGCGGGGCTGCCTCACAAGTGTGCGCCCTCGGTGAGCCCACGCAAACTCGCCAGCGCGTGAAGGGCTCGCGGCTATCAAAGCAGAGCACCGCCGTCTGAGTTGCCTGCCCGGAGTGCTCTCGCGCTTCCTCATCTCCTGTGCGCCATGTTTTGCGCGTCGCACTGCGCTGCCACGCGCACCCAGCACGTGAGCGCCGCCGCTGTGGATCGTCGCGCGCGTGCGCCCAGGGCCGCTGTGGTGGGCTCCTCCGGCGGCTTGCGCTCCCGCACCCCCCGCGCCCGTGCATCCGCCGTCGCGGCCGCGCCCGCTGAGGTGCGTGTCTTCCGCGCCCCGGGGCTCCAGGGTGGCGCGCTGGCTGAGGCGTGCGCCCCGCCGCCGCCAGGGGGCACCGGTTGCAGGGGATGGTTGGCTGCTGTCTGCGCTCGCCCGCTGTGTGCCCAGCGACGCGGGTGCGTGCGCTCGCTGCTGTGCGCCTCAACGCGGGTTCTCACCCGCGTCCTGGAGCAGCCTGTGCTGCGGTGGCAGAGCTGCGCTCGGCCAGTCGCGCCGCTCTCGCGGGCTCGCGCCTTCCAACCTCTAAAGACGAGTCCTTCCGCTTCACCGACCTCTCGCCGCTCACGCAGGCGCGTGCGCACGCGCCACGGCAGCCTGGGGGGCACAGCCTGACGCCCCGATTGCCAGGCAACGCTCGCCGCCCCCCCGCAGCAGCCGCCCAGCGCACTTGATCTGAGCGCCTTCGCCTGCGCCGACGCGGCCGGCAGCCGTGCGGTGCTGTTGGACGGGCGCGCGGTAGCTTCGGCGTGGAGCAGCAGCGCAGTGCCGTCTGGCGTGCGTCTGGCGCTGCTCTCCAGTCTGTCTGCCCAAGAGCGGGCAGCGCTGGCGCCGCACGCGGGCGGCAGCGTGTTCTGCGCGCTCAACGGCGCGTGCTGCGAGGACGCGGTGTGCCTGGTTGTGGAGGCTGGGCTGCAGGTTGCGCACCCGGTGCACCTGCTGCACCTGAGCAGCGCCGCAGCAGCCGCGCCGGCGGCCATGTACTGCAGCCACCCCCGGGTGGTTGTGTCCTTGGGCGCGGGCGCCAGCTGCACGGTGGTGGAGGAGTTTGGGTCACTGCCGGGGAGCGCGGCGGCGGCCGGGCTGCCTTGCTGCGTGAACAGCGTGCTCGAGGCGAGCCTGGGAGAGACAGCGCAGCTGCAGCACGTGCGCGTGGCGGTGGCCCCGCCCGGCGGCGTGCTGCTGGGCCGCACCAGCGTGCGCCAGCAGGCGGGCAGCCGCTACGCGCTCACCTCCGCGTGCCTGGCGGGGCCGCTGTCGCGCCACGACGTGCGCGTGGAGCAGCTGGGCCCGGACACGCACACGCGGCAGCGCGCCTTCCTGCTGGCTGGCGCCTGTGCGGCAGCTGAGCTGCACACGCAGCTGGCGCTGGAGCACCCGCAAGGACAGGCGCAGCAGCTGCACAAGTGCATCGTGGCGGCGGGCTCCGGGCGGGGCGTGTTTGACGGCGGCGTGCGCGTGGGCCGCCAGGCGCAGCGCACCGACGCGCAGCAGCTCTCCCGCTCCCTCCTCCTGGCGCCCAGGGCGCAGCTGCACGTCAAGCCCAACCTGCAGATCGTGGCGGATGATGTGAAGTGCACCCACGGATGCACCGTGGCGGACCTCTCGGAGGAGGAGCTCTTCTACTTTGCTGCGCGAGGCATCGCAGCCACAGCAGCCAGGCAGGCGCTTGTCTACTCGTTCGCGGCGGAGGTGGTGGACGGCATCGACCAAGCGGACGTGGCGCTGAGGGTCAAGACGGCAATCCAGGCGGCGCTGCGGGCTGCAGAGGCTGCAGCCTGAGCACCGGCTTTCTGTTTGGGAGCTCAGGCCGCCCACCGTGCTATGCCAGCAGGCTGTGTGCACTCGAGCCGTGTCGCGAGCGTCGTTGTATGGCAGACTCCAAAAAATGATGCGGGGCGCAACTGCTGCACTGTGTCTCTCTCACGCGCTTCGCGGGCTGTGTGTGTGCCAGCCATGGTGGCGTACCACCAGTACCAGATCGTGGGCCGTCACCTGCCCACGGATGCGACGCCGGAGCCCACCGTCTACCGCATGAAGCTGTGCGTGCCCTGGCAACTGGCAGATTGGCTGCGCTGCCGAGCCTCGCCCGCAGGGGGTGCACAGGCACACGCGTTGGGCTTGGCTGGGAGCCGTGCTGGCTGGAGCCGCTCCGTGCTGTGGCCTTTTGGCCGCTGACTGCGAGCCGACATTGCCGGATCTCGCCGGCGAGCCACGACGCCGCTGCTGCAGCGCCCGCCGCGCCCTCCGGCGCCTCTGTCACCCTCTGTCCAGCTGTCCCGTGGCCATGGCTGACGGGCGCGTGCCTCCATCTTTTCGCAGGTGGTCGACGGACCCGGTCCGCGCTCGCTCGAAGTTCTGGTACTTCCTGCGCAAGCTGAAGAAGGTGAAGAAGAGCAACGGCCAGATCATCGCCGTGAACGAGATCTTCGAGGAGAAGCCCACGGTGCGTCCGCAGAGCAACCCTAGGTTTTGGGCCGTCGCGCGCGCGTCGCCCTGCCTCTGTCGCGTGGCTCACCTGCGGCCCTGTGTGCCCCAGGTTGTGAAGAACTACGGCATCTGGGTGCGCTACCAGAGCCGCACGGGCTTCCACAACATGTACAAGGAGTTCCGTGACACCACGCTGAACGGCGCTGTGGAGCAGATGTACGACGAGATGGGCGGGCGACACCGCGTGCGCGCGCCGTGCATCCAGATCATCAAGACGGCCACCATCCCGAACGAGATGTGCAAGCGCGACAACACCACCCAGTTCCACGCCGACGACATCAAGTTCCCCCTCACCCACAAATGCGTGCGCCCCTCCAGCAAGAGCCTCAAGACCACCTTCAAGTACGTGCGCCCCTCTGTGGCCATCTAGAGCGCCCGCCGGGACGGGCGGGACGCAGCAGCCGCGGCAGCGCGCCGCAGCAGCGCTATCTTGGGAGCGAGTGGGAGAAACTGCAGCGAATGGGGTCTGGCGGAGACTCTTCTTTGGGGGGCGCGCGGGCGCTCCGTGCCTGCACAGCGCTTGTCATGACACACGATGTGCACGCCGGTCCTTCCTTTCTGTGCTGTCGCTCAGCGCGGCCTCGCCGGCCCAGACAGGGCGTTGTTCACCAGCGCGCGTGCGGATTCCAGGGCCTCCGGCCGCCCCGCGGCGTTGAGCAGGCTCATGCCCGGTGCGCCCGTGTCGATTGAGATGCGAGCGCCGCTGCGCTGCGTAATCTCCTTGATTGTCGCCCCGCCCTTGCCGATGATGCGGCCCACCATCAAGCTGGGCAGCTCGCACACGAGCTCGTAGTACGATTCGCTGGGCTGCGCACCCTTTGCAGCGCCAGACTGCTTGCTCTTCCCTCGCGAGGCTGAGTTTGGCGGCAGCGACGCGGCCGGCACCTTGTTGACGATGCCTGCTGTGAAGAGCCACGCCACGCCGCCCTCCTGCTGCGCCTCTTTGAGTGCCAGCTGTCGCATGCGCTTCTCCGTTTCCTCGCTTTCCTTGGCGCTGAGCTCGGCGGCTCGCTGCGCCTCCTCGGCGGCAGCAGCGTCGCGCTTCAGGCGCAGCCGCAGCGCCTCCTGCTGTTCGAGGCGCTCCCGCTCCTGGGGCTCCAGGGCGTAGAGGAAGGACTGGGCCGTCTTGCGGCGGCGCACCAGCTCAGCCTCGTCCTCCGAGTCGGTGCCGCCGGGCGAGTCGGCCCCGTCAGAGTCCAAGGAGGGCGCGGAAGGGGCCTGCTGCGCCGCCGCACGCTCCTGCAGCGCCGCCTGCGCAGCCTTTTGCTTCTCCTCCAGAGCCTTGCGCTCCAGCTTGGCGCGCTCCTTCTTGCTCATGCTCTGCTTCTTGCCCGTGGGGGCGTCCACCTCGCTGTCGCTCCCGGCGCCGCCGGCGGCGGCGGCGGCGGCGGGCACCTTGCGCTGCGCTGCAGACGGAGCCGCCGCCGCGGGCGCTGCGGGCGCGGGCGCGGCGCTCTTGCCGCGCTTCTTGAGGTATGGCACCAGCTCTTTGACGAAGGAGGCTGGCTTGAGGACCATCTTGCGGATCTTTGGGTCCTCCACCGGGTTCTCCTCCAGCTCCAGCTCCTTGAGCTTCTTGAGCAGAGACAGCTCGAAGGGCACGTCCCGTAGCGCGTTGCCGCGCAGCAGCAGCGAGGCGAGCAGCGGCGCGTCGCCGAGGGAGGAGGGTAGCGCTTGGAGCGCGTTAAAGCGCGCAGAGAGCAGCGCCAGCCTGGGCTTGCTGCCCAGCCGCGCCGGCTCCAGGCTCACCAGCTGGTTGTGGTCCACCGTGCAGCTGGCCAGGTTGGCGCAGCTGGCCAGCGGCGCCAGGCACGTCAACCGGTTGTGGGACAGCAGCAGCGTTTCCAGCGCGCCCAGCTTGCCGAAGCCGGCGGGCAGCTGCTGCAGGTTGTTGAAGGCGGCCTCGAAGACCTTGAGGCCCGTCAGGCTGCCGATGGACTCCGGCAGGGTCTCCAGGCTGTTATGGGACAAGATGAGCGTGCGCAGGCCCGCCAGGCGGCCCAGCCCCTCCCCGAGGCCGCGCAGCGGTCGAGGGTGGCCCTCCTCTGTCGCCCTGAGGGAGAGCTTGAGCAGGTTGAGGGACGAGCAGCGCCACAGCGCAGGGTCCACGACCTGCTCGCCGCCGCAGCCGCCGCCCGGGCGCTCCAGCACCAGCTCCTTGGGCTGCGTCTCCAGCGCGCGGGCAACCTCCGGCCAGCAGGGCTGCGCGGGGGGCTCGGGCGGCGCCGCTGCGCCCTCCTCCTCCTCCTCGTCTGGGGGCGTGTCGGGGACCTCCTTCAGCCGCGCGCCGCGAGACTCAAACGCGGCCAGCTCGCGCTTCTTGCGACGGCTGCGCTGCGTGGACGTCTCCTCCGGGTCGCCGCTCTCCTCCTCAGCCTCGGCCTCGTCGTCGGAGGACTCCTCCCCGCCTCGAGAGATGAGCGCCGCAAGCGCCGCGTGACCGCGCTTGCGTGCCCAACCCTCCGCCGTCAGACCCGCCTCGCAGGTGAGCTGCTGGCTGGCGCCTGAGCGCGCGAGCGCTCGTCAGAGGGTGAAAGCAAGGCTCAGCCGTCACAAGTCGCACCAGCGTACAGCAGTTCACGCACGCACGCCTCGTGTCCGTTAGCGGCAGCCATCATCAACGCTGTCATGTCCTCGCCCTGTCCCGTCACGCCGGCGAGCGTCAGCGGCCCAAGGCCCCAGGTGATGTGGCCGCAGCCGCTGCAGTCGTCAGAGCACTGCTTCGCCCGCCCGACACGCACCGAGCCGTCCCGCAGGTCCATCAGCTCCAGCTCGCGGCTGCGGCGGCACAGGTCCAGCATGAGCTGCAGCACCTTGGGCCTGTTGCCGGCTGCGGCGATGTGGATGGCTGTGAACCCCTCATCGTCGCGAGTGCCGGGGTTCTGCCCGCCGTGCGCCAGCGCCCAGCGCACGCTGTCTAGTTTCTGGGGCGCGCGAGGCGTGAGCGGGCGGCGAGCGAGCGGGCGCAGCAGCCGGGCGCGCACCTGCGCCTTGACAGCAGAGAGGAACGCCTGCCGCCGGTCCGCGGAGCTACTGGGCGGCGCCATGGTGGCACAGAAAACTCAGGGCGAGACGGTGTGCTGACATTCGAGCATAACGCAGCAGTTGAACAGCAGTCCCACTCACTGCTGCCCACAGTCCCAGAGTCCCACCACCTTTCTCCACAAGCTGGGCCCTCGCCTTCTGCGTGCGCGTATTGCAAGCTGCGCAAGCCCGTCCTCCTGCGTAGCTCGCGTGCTGTGCACCACCAGAGAAGAAGCGCCACGCTCGCCCTCCTCTCCAATGGTGCGCACTCCACGCATCACCCCTGCTGCAGCCAGGCTCACACGGCCCGCCGGGTGTGCAGGAGGCCATCAAGGCTGAGATGGAGAAGAAGCGCAAGGCGAGGGAGCTTGAGTTTGGTGGAAAGAAGTACGCGCGGCTGGCCGACATTGAGGCCATCCGAGAGGTGCAGAGCACGCCTGGCGCGCGCGGCGGGGCTGCAGCTGCAGGACCGTCCAGCACGGCGGCAGAGGTGCGTGGCAGAGCACGGAACGAGTGCTCTGTCGCTCGTAGGGTTGCTCCCTCGTCTGTCCTGAGCGCGCCGGCGCCGTCGCTTGCAGGCCACGCAGGGCGCTGACAGTGCGCTGGCGCTTGCGGAAGCGGCGCCGGTACGCTGCATTGCCCAGCCGCTCGCTCTGTGCGCTGACGCCCCGCCTGAACTCCCTTTGCAGCTCGTCCCCACGGCTGCAGAGGCGCCCCGCACGGGCCTGCCCAAGGAGATTGAGGGCCTCAGCAACCAGGAGGCCGTGCGCCGCCTGCGGCTGCTGGGCCAGCCGGCGACGCTGTTTGGGGAGGGTGAGCGAGACCGGCTGCTGCGCCTCCACGTGGTGCAGCGCAACATCTCGCCCCGCGACCAGGCGCACCTGGGCGGAGGCCAACAGGCGAACGAGCTGCAGCGACAGATGCGGGGCATGGCCGCCGACGCGGCCCGACAGCTGGACAAGGCACGGTGTGCAGCCGCTGCGCGACCTTCCGGCGAGCCGACGGAGGAGGAGGCCACCGCCGCAGCCTTCAAAGCTGCTGCCGCGTCGCTGGCGGCGCAGCGAGCGGAGGTTACGATGGAGCATCCGGAGCGCATTGTGGCGCACTTTAAGAAGCTCATCGAAGAATGGGAGGCGGAGGTGCTTGCCAAGGCTGAGGCTGCGCCCGCATGGGCCAGCAGCCTGGAGGGCCGCAGCGCAATCAGCACCATGCGGCTGACCAAGGAGCACATCCGGCCGCTCTTTCGGCTGCTCAAGCGCCGTGAGTGCCCCGGCGACATTGAGCGCGCGCTGTGGTGCATCGTCAAGGCCATGCGCCTGCGCAACTACAAGGAGGCTGGCGACCTGTACGTGCGCGTGGCCATCGGCAACTCGCCGTGGCCCATCGGAGTCACCATGGTTGGCATCCACGAGCGAAGCGCTCGCGAAAAGATCAGCGCACAGTCCACCGCGCACGTCATGCACGATGAGCAGACGCGCAAGTACCTGCAGGCCGTGAAGCGGCTCATCACGTTCGCCCAGCGGCGCTACCCCAGCACACCCAGCCTGTCCATGGAGTTCAACTCTGGCGCTAACGGCTCAGACAAGTTGGTGTGTGCCCGTGCCCGTGTTTGTGTGTATCGCTGCTCAAGCGCATCGCAGGCACTGCTGGAAGCCTCTGCTGGCGCTGGGGGCGCTGGGAATGCGCCGCTGCTGTTGCTGGAGGGTGCTCTGCCTTCGTCCTACACGGTTGCGGCCAACGGCAAGGCCCAAGATGGATGGCGCCACAACGACCAGGACATACGCACATGGAAGAGCATCCAGCGGGTACGTGGCGCGCCTTTGTGTGCTCTGTGCTGGCTGCTGACACGCATGGTTGGCTCGTCAGCGGGCGTATAACGACTAGAGCAGGCCTGGCCAGGGATGGATGCTCGCATGGACAATGACCATGGTGTATGATGGCACCGTGGCTCATGCTGCGCTCATACGAGTCTCTGAGCCTCTCGTTTGGAATGGATAGGCCGAGCTCGCGACGTCGTGGCGGGACCACCTGGACGGATCAGCCCACTTACACGCCCTCGCCTATCGAATGGCGGCCGTCACCATGAGCGCGGCGCGCGTGTCGTCGGCCAAGGTGCGGGCGCTGTGCTTGTGGCGCGCTTGGTGAGGGAAGCATGCAGCCGCGCGGCGCCTCAGCACCAGCGCGCGGCTTTCCTCGCTTCTGCGCGGCCTCTGCGCGTGATCCTTGGCGGCCGCCGCCTGGGAGCGCGCTTCTCGGCCGCGCAACGCCGCGCGACGGCGGTTGTGTGTGGCGCCTCGCGGTGCCGGGCGCCGGAAGCCTGGTGGCCCTGCAGTCTGGGTAAAGCGAGCTGCGCCTCACGCACGCGCTCACGCACGCGCCGACCCTCCAGGGCCTGAACGAGTTCACGGGCATGCGCTCCTCGGCGGCGTTCCCCGGCCAGAAGGTGCTTGGAGCCGCAGTTCGCGGGCGTGCTTGCAAAGTCTGGTCATCGGCGACGCGAGCCGCGCCGCCTCCGCCTCTCTCAGCCTGTTGACGCTTCGACTGACGCGTGCGTGCTCGCTGCGCTACAGGCTGAGATCGCGCTGGCCGCGCGCGTGGTCAAGTCCAGCGCCGTCCAGGTAAGCGCGATTCCCGGGACTCGCCGCGCCGCTGCCCGCCCGCCTGCAGCCGCGCCCGCCCGCCAGCCGCACGTGCTAGCCCAGCAACGGTGCCGGGCCTCAGATCGCGGGCGCCTGGGGCCGCGCAGGCTCGCGTGGCACTCGGCTTGTCCTGGCCTCCAGTCACTCGCCCACTGCTCCCCTTTCGCCGCCTCACGCCGCGTCCCTGCGCACAGGGCTCCGGCGTGCGCTCCACCACCGAGTGCGCCAAGAAGCTGCGCGTGCGTGCCCCTCCCGCGCCGTCTGGCCTCGCTTGCGGCAGCACCGTCAGTGCGCTATCTTGCTTGCTGCACGTCCTGTCGCTCGCGCACCAGCCGGGCTGCTCGCCCCCCTACCCCGACCGCTCTTCCTGACGCGCGCCTTCCCGTTCTCCTCCTTCAGGTTGCCATCAACGGCTTTGGCCGCATCGGCCGCAACTTCGTGCGCTGCCTGCACGGCCGCAAGCACACCAACCTGGAGATCGTTGCCATCAACGACAGCGGCGGTGTGAAGCAGGCGAGCCACCTGCTCAAGTACGACAGCATGCTGGGCACGTTTGGAGCCGATGTCAAGGTTGTCTCCGACACCAGCATCTCCGTGGACGGCAAGGTGATCCAGATCGTCAGCGCGCGCGACCCGCTGCAGCTGCCGTGGAAGGCGATGGACATCGACCTGGTGATTGAGGGCACGGGCGTCTTCATCGACACCCCGGGCGCGGGCAAGCACATCACCGCTGGCGCCAAGAAGGTGCTCATCACCGCGCCCGGCAAGGGCAAGGACATCCCCACCTACGTGGTGGGCGTGAACGCTGACCAGTACAAGCACAGCGACACCATCATCTCCAACGCCAGCTGCACCACCAACTGCCTTGCCCCGTTCGCCAAGGTGCTCAACGAGAAGTTCGGCATCGTCAAGGGCGTGATGACCACCACCCACTCGTACACGGGCGACCAGCGCCTGCTGGACGCCAGCCACCGCGACCTGCGCCGCGCGCGCGCAGCCGCGCTCAACATCGTGCCCACCTCCACTGGCGCCGCCAGCGCCGTGGCGCTGGTGCTGCCGGAGCTCAAGGGCAAGCTGAACGGCATCGCGCTGCGCGTGCCCACTCCCAACGTCAGCGTGGTTGACCTGGTGATCCAGGTTGAGAAGAAGACCTTTGCGGAGGAGGTGAACGCAGCCTTCCGCGAGGCTGCGGCGGGCCCCATGAAGGGCGTGCTGGCCGTGTGCGACGAGCCCCTCGTCTCCGTGGACTTCCGCATGACCGACGTGTCAACCTCCATCGACTCCTCCCTCACCATGGTCATGGGCGACGACATGGTCAAGGTGGTCGCCTGGTACGACAACGAGTGGGGCTACACGCAGCGCGTGGTTGACCTGGCTGAGATCTGCGCTACTAAGTGGGAGTAAGCGCTGCACCCAGCACTGTCCGTGGTATGCAAGTCCTATCGAATGTCCCTCGCTCTGCACACAGCGCTCTGCACACGGCGCGTTCGGGGAAGCCTGATCAAGCCTTCCGCTCACGCGAGATCGAGCTTCTCCATCATATCACTCCAACGTTGCGGTTAATCCTCCTCCAGCTCCCAGGAGTGCACGGGGCGCTTGAGCGGCACCACGCTCTTGCGCAACACGTCCCTGGGCATCGCCTTGCGCATGTCTGCGCGCGCGCTGTCGTGAGGAGAGCACAGCAGCGCACGAGGCCATGCGTCACGCACCATAGGCGTCCTCCTCGCCCGAGTAGTAGTTGAGCACCTGGCGGTAGACTGTATATCCAAACTGCAGAGACACCGTAAGAAAGGATGCCGGGCGCTGGGGGCACCGCACGTGCCTTGCCGTACATGCCGATGGCCACCGCGTTGGACTTGCGCACAAACAAGTCCACGAAGTAGCCGTCGTGCCTGTTCGAGAGCTGTTAGCTCGCAGGAGAGAGACGCAGCGCACGCACGCACCGCTTGATGGTTGTCTCCTCAAGCAAGCCCATCAGCTTCTGGGCCAGCCCCTGGCGGCGGTACTCAGGAGCAACCTGCGACGACCCAAAGTGCAGAGAGTGAGTGAGCCTCTGTGTGCCTCTGCAAGCATAGAAAGCTGCACGCGCCGTGACTGCCGTGACATGGCCGTGCCAGTTCTCGCCCTTGCCCTCAGCCTTGCCCATGACTGGCGTTGGGCGGCGTCAGAGCGCGCCCACGTCCGCAGCGCAGGCGGTGCGCACCGTAGCCTTGACAGGCTCCGCCTGGGCCTTCCGCAAAGTAGAAATACTCCGGCCAGCGCGCCAGGTACTGCAGGTAGAACGGGAGGCCGTACTGCGGGCACGCCTGCGGCTCAGCACCGGGCGCGCGCGCACACGCGTGCAACGTCACGCACCGTCTCCGTGAGCGGGTCCAGGTTCACGTTGTTGAAGCGGAACAGGTCCTCGCACACGAAGCGCCGAATTGTCGTCATCCACGCCGCCGCTGAGCCAGCGGTTGAAGCAGGAGAACAGGACGTGAGAGCGGGGAGCGCCCAGGCGGATGGCAGTGATCGATCGCAAGGCGACAAGCGAGAACGCTCAGCGCGTCACCCTGCCTTCACCTCGGCCAGGCCTGCATGCCTGCGCGCCAGCAGGCTCCCCGAGACGTGCCAACCGCGCAAACGAGAAAGCAGGGCGTCAGCGTCTTCAGGAGTGGAGCCGCCGGCGTGTCGTACAACGCTGTGCGCCCGTCGCCCGCTGTGTGCTGTGTCGCATAGAGGAGGCTGGTCTCTGCAACCCTCTCGACGGTCTGCGCCTCTTCTGGCGGGACAAGTTTGGCGCGAGAGACGTTCAGGCACACCACCGCGCTGCAGCTGCCGCCTCACATGTACTTTCTGGACGCGCAGTCGAACACGCAGGGACCCGTGAGGCCCGAGGAGCTGCGCGGTGCGTGCGCGTGACTCCGTGTGGACACGCCACGCACGCACTCTGGCCTCACGCTCGCGCACGGCCAACTCACGCGCCGCGAACAGCGCTGCTGGCTGCTGGCCGCGTGAAGTCCAGCACGCTGGTGTGGGAGGAGGGCGCGCCGGCGTGGACGCCGCTGGCGCAAGCGCTGGGCACGGGCGCAGCGCCACCGCACGACGCCGACGCACAGCTGCGCTCCTTCCAGGCTGCGCTGTCCAGCCTGGAGGAGGCGCCGGCTGTTCCAGAGCGACCCGGCACGCCAGAGTGCGTCGTTTTGCGAGCGGCCGTCGCCTGTGCCGCTCACCAAAGTGCTTCTTCCCTTGCCTGCAGGGACAAGAGCTTCGTGGACGACGACGGAACCGCGTACACCTGGGACGCCTCCCGCCGCGCCTTTGTGCTTGGCGAGCGAGCTGCCCAGCCTTCGTACGGCGCGGAGGAGATGACGTTCCCCGACGAGGAGGCGCCGCCTGCGCCACCCCCCAGGAGCCGGGCGAACCACTCCCGACACGCGGCTGACCAGGCTGAGCAGGAGGCTGTGGCTGACGAGCTGGAGGCAGAGGCTGCTGCTGGCGGCGCGGGCAGGAGGCGCGTGCCTGAGGAGGCAGTTGAGCGCGAGCGTGCGCGCGTGGCGGCCAAGAAGGAGGAGCGAGCCTCCAAGCAGCCGCAACACAAGGTGCGTGGCGCGGGTGACTGCCGCGCTCAGCGCTCACAGCATGCCGTGCCTTTCCAGGCCAACACGAGCGTGTACGTCTCCGGCCTGCCAGAGGACGCCACCCAACAGGAGCTGGCTCTGGTTTTCGAAAAGTGCGGCCTCATCCGCGAGGGCGAGGACGGCGCTCCCCGAGTGCGGCTGTACTGTGACGCCTCCACGGGGCTCGCAAAGGGGGACGGACTGGTGACGTATCTCAAAGAGGCGTCCGTGCATCTGGCCTGCACAATCTTGGACGGGGCGCCCTTTCGGGCCGCGCAACAGGGGCGGCAAGGACCCATGACCGTCACGCCCGCAACCTTCCGGCCCAAGCCGGCGCCGGCCAAAGGCGGCGGCGGCCAGGGCACCGCTCAGGGCGACGCTGGCGCTGTCGCTGTCGCCGCCCCGGCCGCCAAGAGGCGCAAGGCTGGCCCCGGCGCGCGCGCGCCGGACAAGGCGTTGGCATGGGACGGCTTTGACGACACGTTTGACGCCAAGCGGGTGGTGGTGGTGCTGCGGGGCCTCTTCGACAGCGCGCAGCTGCTTTCGGGCGGCACAGGCGCCGTGAAGGAGCTCAAGGCTGAGGTGGAGGCTGAGTGCGCCTCGTTTGGTCCCCTGGAGACTGCTCGCGTGTATGAGCACCACCCGGAGGGCGTGGTAAGCGTCAAGTTTCGGGAGCCCGACGCGGCCGCCGCCTGCCTGCAGCGCATGCACGGCCGCTGGTTTGGCGGCCGCCAGCTGAGCGCGCAGCTGTACGACGGGCGCGCGGACCTGGACTTCCACCGCCCTCGGGGAAAGGCGCAGGAGAGCACTGAGGAGCAACAGGCGCGCCTGGAGCGCTTCGCGCGGGAGCTGGAGCAACAGGAGGAGTGAGCCACACGGAATGCGGCCGCGTCACGCGGCTGTGCGTTGCGGTCACGACTTAATGACTCCAAGTGACCTGACCATACGTCCAGAGAGCCCGCCGTAGCAGTGCTCTCCACCATTGGTGTGTCTCTCTCCCCGCCCGGCCCCACCCACCGCGTTCAGTAGCTGGTCTTGTGCTCCTTCCTCCACGCCCACGCGTGCGCCATGCTCGCCTCTAGGTTGGTGTATGATGCGGTCCAGTTGAGCTGGTCCCTGATCTTGCTCACGTCCGCGTACACTTCCGCGTAATCCCCCGGTCGCGCAGCCTCCTGCACCCGCACCTTGATCTTGGCGCCGGTCACCTTGAGGCAGGCGTCCACAAACTCGCGCACCGACACGCCACGCCCGGTGCCCACGTTGAACAGCGCAGGCGGGTTGCTCAGCGCAGGCACCACCGCCACGTGCGCGTCCACCAGGTCGCTCACGTGCACGTAGTCACGCACGCACGTGCCGTCGCGCGTCTTGAAGGTGGTGCCCATGATTGTGAGCTCCGGCGCAAGCCCCAGTGCCGCGTCGTAGCACGCGGTGCTGATGCGCCCCTGGCTGCGCAGCTCCGGGCGAGGTAGCTCGCCCAAGCGGCCCTGAGGATCGGCGCCGAAGACGTTGAAGTAGCGCAAGATGGCGGCTTTAAACCCGGGAGTGGCTGCGGCAAAGTCACGCACAGCCTGTTCCGCCATCAGCTTGCTGCGCCCATACGGGTTGATGGGTGACACGGGCGTCTCCTCCGTGATGGGCAACACATCAGGGTTGCCGTAAACCGCACACGTGGAGCTGTAGATGAGGCGACGTACCCCCGCAGCTGCCATCACCTCCAGCAGCACTACAGTGTTGCCTGCAAGCGCCGCACGCGTCAGTGACGGTGTCAGGTTAGGTGTGTGCGTGTGTGTGTGTGTGTACCTGTGACGTTGTGGTAGTAGCGCAGAGGTTGCGCAACGCTCTCGCCCACAAACGCCACGGCCGCAAAGTGTATCACCAGGTCTATGGACGGCGAGCTGGTGCTGAATACGCTCTGGACGGAGGGCTTGTGGCCCAGGTCCGCCTGCACAAAGCGCAGGCGGTCGTGTGCAGCGGGTACCGCCGCTCGCAACGCCTCCAGAGCCCCAAGGTTCCCACGCGACAGGTTGTCCTGCGCGCCACGCGCCTCAGCCGCCGCGCGCAACGCCGCGGGCAAGAAGCACGCACCACCACAGTCACCGCGTGACCGTCCAACAACAGGCGCAACGTCGCATGGGAACCGATGAAGCCCGCACCGCCCTAGCGCGCGCGTCAGACAGTGCTCCATGTGTCAATCTACAGCAGTGTCGCCTGCGCACCGTGACCAAGACGTGCATTTTCCCAGGCTGCGCGAGCAGTGAGGTCAGGTCGCCTCAGCGCGCTGTGGCGAGGTGGCGAGGTGGCGAGGCGTCAGGCTCCGCGGGGCGCACCTCTACGCGCACGCGCTCCACGCCCGACGCGCCGCCGCGGAGCAGCAGCAGCAGCGCGACGACGCACACGGTACCGCCCACAAGCTGGCGCTCCGACACGTTTGGCCACCGCATCCTCGTGCCGACGCCGCCGCCGCCCGCGGAGGAGAGCATGCACGGAGCAGCCGGTATGGGCGCGCGGGGGGAGGAAGGGTCGGCTGCGCGTCCGCTGTCCGGGCTCCGCCCGCACGCTTCGCCCGGGTGCCCCGCCTACCGTTGCCGCGCAAAGGGGTACGATCTTCCAACGCGCACCCTCCGCGTCTCCGATGTCGCTCAGCTTCCCCAGCCGCAAGCGTGCGCTGTTCGAGGCCCCTGGCGACGGCGCGCCGGCCGCCAAGGCTGCGCGTTGCGCCTCGGTGTTGCCTCCAGGGGACGCGCCCCCGCCGCTTCCGCCCGGCTCCGCCACCCCACCCCTGCGCGAGGCGGTGCAGGTGGAGCCTCTGATCAAGGTGCGTCACGCGCCGCGCGCAGCCCCAGCGCCTCGGGCGCTGCGCAGAGCGCTACGCGAGGGGACGGCCCCCGCAGGCAAACAATTCCCTGACGCTCCGGCGCGCCCCGCCCCCGCGCAGCGCGTGTACGGCGTCGTGCACGAGCGCAGCTTCCTGGACTGGGGGCTCACCAGCGACTGGGTGGTGGGTGAGGGGCGGACCAGAGGAGCCGCAGCAGCATGCGCCTCGCCCGCGGCCGCAGCAGCGCCCGGCGCGGCCAAGGACGGCAACGCGGCGTCGGAGGGTGCGTGTCCTGTGAGCCCCGCACGCGCGCGCGTCTGAGGGCAAGCACGCTCTCGCGGCTCCTGCACCTCTCAGGCTATGGAGAGGTCACCGAGGGCTCTCTACAGCGCGTGTTGAACCACCTGGCGGAGCTGCGCGTGCGTGCCACGGAGGCTGGCGGCGAGGAGGCTGCAGCAGGTGCGCATTGAGCGTTGCAAAGAGGTGCCAGATCCGGACTCACCGCTCACTGCAATGCCTCGCAGCGCTTCACTTGGGCCCCGCGCACGACTTGTGCGCCGAGTCCACGCTGGTGGATGTGGGCAGCGGCTACGGGAAGGCACGTAGGGATGGGATGAGTTGAGGGTTGCTCCTCATCGTTCCATGAGTCGCTTCCGGACTGACTTGACTCACTTCTCTGTCCCTCCTCACTCAGGTTGTGTTCCACGCGGCGCTGAGCGGTCTCTTCGCCAGCTGCGAGGGCGTGGAATACGTGGCAAGCCGCCACCACAAGGCTGCGTCGGTGCTTGCTGACCTGCGCAGCGGCGCCCTCACTGCCCGCCTGGGCGCCTGCTGCGACGCAGCAGCCCTGACCGCACGCCTGCGCAGCACTCGGCTGCGTTGCGGTGACGCCACGGCGGCCCCGCTGCACTTCACGCACGTCTACATGTATGACAAGGTGTTCAGCGACGCCACCAGCGCAGCGCTGGCAGTGCAGCTGAACCGGTCGCGCTACCGGGTGTTGGTGTCGTACCGGCCGCATGCCAGCTGGCAGGCACTGGGCCTGCGGGGCACGCAGGAGGTTGGCCATCTGGTGATGCGCACCACGGGTGGGCAGAACTTCCGGGTGTACTTCCTGGCAAACACGCGAGACTGGACGCCACAGGCTGGCAAGGCACGCAAGGCGCGCAAGTAGAGCAGGCAGCAACACGCCCAGGGTGTTCGCTGCTGGTGTGTGTGTGTGCTACCCTGGTGGAGGCGCGGAGCCAACGTGGGTAATCGATTCATGGGACGGTGTCATGCATCTAGGCGTCTGTGTGCGCAGCGCACAGCGAGGCTGCGCTTTCCTTCTTCCAGAAGCGAGCAAGGGCAGCACGGCTCAGATTTGGCTTACTCGTTCTTCAACAGACCAAGAATCTCGTCGTCACGGTACAGCATGAACCTGCGGGGAGGCGGCGCATGGCGCGTGAGGGGCGCGCAGCGAGGGCGATGGGCGAGACACGCACTCCGTTTCGTTCAGCTTCACAGCCTGGCCGCCGTAGTCCGGCAGCAGCACGCGGTCGCCAGCCTTGACGCCTGCGGGGGGCGGGCAGACGCGAGGCATGAGCGAGGGGGGCAAGGCGAAGGGGCGGCACGGTCTTGCTTCTGGAAGCAACACGCTCTACGCTGCAGGCACGCACCCAACGGCAGTAGCGCGCCGTCCTTATCCCGCCGTCCGGGTCCTGTGGCCACCACACGGCCCTCGTTCACCTGGGGCTGTTGCGTGAGAGAGAGGTGGCGCTCCCTGGCGGTGTCTCACAGGGTTTTCCCTTCCAGCGTCGCAGTCGCAGCGCCTCGCTTGCGCCACACACGCACCTTCGAGGAGGCGGACTCCGGCAGCAGAATGCCGCCCACCGTCTTGGTCTTTGCGGCCAGCTTCTCGATCAGCACGCGGTCCAGCAGCGGCACCAGCTTGGCAACCTTGGACGCCATTCAAGCTGATGCACTGCTGCTATAGGCGAGCGCGAGGCGGCAGGAGAGGGGAAGTGCGGGAGCCGGGAGGCCCGCCCGCCGCCGCGCAGTCGGTCGGTCCCGCCATCCCGCCTGCCTGGGAAATTCGCCGCCCCTACGCCCCCTGTTGTCTCGTGCGCAGTCACCGCGACGCACTGCGCTGCGCACATGGCTGGACACCGCGCTGTGCTCTGGGCGCTGTCTCTTCCTTAGCGTTTGAGGGCACGCTCGCTTGCAACCATGGACCAGCAGGCTGCCCGGCTGCCTAGCAGTGCTGCCAACCTGGTGCCGCTGCTGAAGCTGCTGTCCGACTGCACAGCCGTCGTGGGTGCGCAGGCCCGTGGTAGCTGCTTTACGCTGCGTGCGCTCACAGGCTGTGCTGGCGCTCCCGTTCGCAGACGTGCTGGAGGTTGAGGCCCGCGGGGCGCGCAGCCACCGTGAGAAGTGCGCGGTGCTGCTGGGCGCGGCGCTGAACGGCAAGCTGGCGGTGGAGCAGGTTGCCGAGGTTGCGGGGCAGCTGGACGCGCAGGGGCTGCTCACGCTGCGCCGAGTCTGCGCCTCGCTGCTGGCGGCGCTGCGCCTGGGCGAGACCAGGGTGAAGCTGTACGGAAGGCACGCGGCGGCCGTCGTGGGTCCCAGCGGGTGGACCACCCTCCGCACGGACTCACCTCCGCTCCCGCTCCCCTCAGCTACAACACCCTCGCCAAGCTTGCGCACCTCAGCTGCTCCAGCGCCGTGGAGGCCAAGTTCGACGAGGCGCGCTCAGCGGGGCCGGGCTGCGCCTCTTGTGCCGCGCTCGCACGGGGAGGAAGGAAGGTTCTCACGCGTGCCGCACTCCGGCCCGCACACCCCGCAGGTCTGCACGGAGGTTGACGTGCTCACCTCCCACCTGTGGTCCCTCTGCGGCGCCGGCGGGGGCGCCCGTGCGTCTCCGCTCACGCGTCGGCGCATCCACCGGGGCCACTGGACGCCCCGCGCGCAGCCCCCCCCCGCCGCGCTCACGGTTGCCCGCTGGGACGCGCACCACGCGGAGCTGTGGTGGCTGCTGGGCGGGCGGGCGCAGGCGTTCGACCTGGCGTTGCTGTCTCGACGAGCGTTGCCGAGCGAGCACGCGGCCCACGTCGCCTACGCTGGCGACGTCACCGCCCTGTGCGCTGACCCGCTGGCAGGCGCCGTGTGGAGCGGCCACTCGGACGGCAGCGTGGCCTGCTGGGGCGCCGCCAGCGGACAGCTGCGCGGAGGACGCACGGCGTGCCTGCCCCTGGCCCAAGGCTGCGTGACGCTGCTGGCGCTCGCCGCCAGGGGCTGCGTGTGGGTTGCGGGCGCCAGGGGCTGCGCCCTGCGAGTGGTCACCCTTCCCGCCCAGGCGGCCAAGGCTGCGTCAAGCCTCGGCGCAGCCTCCTCGCCCTCAGCAGGTCCGCACTCCTCGTCCTCACAGACGCGAAGCACCGACGACGGCGCCCCAGAGCCCCAGCCGGAGCCCCTCAGCGTGGCACCCGAGGCGCCAGCCTGGGCAGACGCAGGCGGCGCCGCTTCGCAGGGGAGCACGCAAACAGACTCCGCCTTGCGCGTCGCCGCGCTGGTTGCAGCCCCGGGAGACGCCTTCGCCGCCGCAAGCTACGCGTGGGGCGCGCGATGTGGCGAGGACGCCATCGTGGCCTGGGAGGTTGGCAGCCGCCGCCTTCTTGCGCGCTGGGGATGCCCGGTGCTGGGGCCCGTGGCGGCGCTGGCCGTGGCGCCGCAGACGATGCAGGGCAGCGCGGCGGCATGCGCGGCGCATCCGCTGGCTCTGGTGTCTGCTCACAGACAGGGCGGGGTGCAGCTGTGGGGAGCGCTCGGGGCGCCCATCTGCCGCCTGAGCGCCCCATCTGCGGGCGCCCCGCCCGTGGGCATCGTGCTCTGCGTGGGCCTTGCCTGCGTGGCGCACGCGGACGGCGTGCTGCGCCTGTGGCCGCTGCTGGGCGTCGTCGGCGGCGCCCCGGTGCAGCAAGCTGGCACGCTGCGCGCGCATCGCTCCGGCTTGCGCGGCTGCTGCCTGGTGGACGCGGATGCGCTGGGCGGGGAAGCCGCGGGCGGCATCGCAGGGGGCGGCATCGTGACCAGCGGTCGCTTTGGCTCGCTGGCGCTCTGGCCAGCCACCGAGGTGGTGGCCGCCGCATCCGCCCAGCCTGGCGCCGCGGCTGCCATGGCCGCCTGGCGCGCGGCGCAGCAGCCAGCTTTGACGGGGGCTCTGGCGCGCAGCTGCAGCGTGGCCGCCTCGCAGCCAAGCACTCCCCGCGGCCCACCCTCCTCCTCCCAGCCGCCGCCCTCCTCCTCCCGCGCGCTCGCCGCGCGCATCATCCCCTTTAGCGAGGTGACCCTCAGGGGCGCTGTGGGCGAGGGCAGCTACGGCACCGTCTACCAGGGCACCTGGCTATCCACAGAGGTGGCCGTCAAGGTCTGGCGGGGCTTCGAGCCGGGGCAGACGCAGCTCTCAGGCGAGGCTGCCACAGCCGCCGTGGCCGAAGGGCTGGTGGCTGAGGTTGCACTGATGCAGGAGCTGCGCCACCCAAACATCGTGCTCCTGCTGGGCGTCACGCTGGAGCCGCCAGCCATCGTGCAGGAGTACTGCAGCCGGGGCAGTCTGTACGGCGTGCTGCGGCGCCATGGGGCTGCGGGGGCGCCGCCGCTTGCTTGGCGCGTGCGTCTCCAGATGGCGTTGGGGGCGGCCACGGGCATGTGCTATCTGCACGGCTGCCGCCCCGCGGTGCTGCATCGGGACCTGAAGTCTCCCAACCTGCTGGTGGACCGCCACTGGCGCGTCAAGGTTGGCGACTTTGGGCTGTCTCGCGCCACGCTCTCCTCCGTCGCCGTGGCTAGCGTGGCGGGCATCCACTCGCCCCGCTGGATGGCGCCAGAGGTGCTGGTGGACGGGGTGCACAGCAAAGCGTCAGACGTCTTCTCCTTCGCCGTCGTGCTGTGGGAGCTCTGCACGCTGGAGGTGCCCTGGGAGGGCGTCAACCAGTGGCAGGTGATGCACGCGGTGGCGGACGAGAAAGTGCGCTGCCCGGTGCCGCCCGCCGTGACGCCGCCCTTCCCGACGGGCTACGGCGACTACACGCGCCTCATGGCGTCCGCCTGGGCCCACGAGCCGCAGCAGCGCCCGGGCTTCCCCGCTGCAGTGGCGGAGCTGCAGCGAATGCTGGACGCGCTGATGGCGAGCGAGCGGCCGCAGGGCAAAGGCGCTGGCGCGCAGCAGGCACAGCAGGCCAACGGTGCGGCTCCGAAGGAGCTGCCGAGCCCGGAGAAGCCGGCGCCGCAGCAGAGCCAGCACGTGGCGGGCGGAGAGGCGTCGCCCCCAGACAACCCGCCGCCGCCCAGGCGCTCTCTCACTGCGCCGCTGCCGGTGCGCGCGGAGGCGGAGGCTGAAGCGGCGGAGCCTGTGGAGCAGGAGCAGGCTGAGGCACAGCAGCCTGCTGCGCAAGCGGCTGGAGAGTCGTTGCGGGTGTTGGAGGGCGCTGCCGGAGCGGACGGGCGACCACCCACAGCGCCGCCGCCGCCCACGGGCGCAGCGGCCAAGGCTGTGGCTGCGCGCAAGAGCTCCAAGGCTCGCAGGGCGGCTGCACAGTGAGAACTGAGAAGAGCTGCCATGGAACGTCCATCTAGAGACACCGCGCGCTGTCATCAGTCTCTCTCACATTTGCTTCTCGCGATACCTTGCGGCGGCGGCAAAGGCGATGGGCGTGCAGATCACTATGGCCACGATGCGGACCAGGTGGTGAGTCGCCACAAAGGCTGGATCACAGCCTAATTCCGCAGCGGAGAGGCACATCTCCGTGATGCCGCCCGGGCTGTAGGCCAGCAGCAGCTGGGGGAAGGGCGTGCCTGTAGCTCTGCTCACCGAGAGCGCAAAAGCAGCTGACACAGCCATCTGCAGCGCGGTGGTGCCCGTCGCAAAAAAAGCCACGCGCCGCATGGAGCTCAGCTGAACTCCGACAAAGCGACAGCCGACGGCGGTGCCCACAACCAGCTGCGCGACGGCGATGAGCTGCGGTGGAGGTCGAGCGGCTGTCAAGCCAGCCAGGTGCACGACGGCGGAGAGCAGCATGGGACCGATGAGGCCGCGCGCGGGCAGCCGTAAGGCTTGTGCCACTCTCGGTCCGGCGATTGCGCAAGCGGACAGTAAGAGAGCGTCGGCCGGGCTCAACGACTGCAGCAGCGCGATGGGCGCGATGGCAACCGCTGGAGTGGATGTGGCGAACGCGGAGCGCAGCAGGAATGGGAGCACTGAGACCACGACGACGAGTCTCACACTGTGGCTTAGCGCAATGGTGGCCTCGTCACCGCCCGCGTCTGATCCAATTGCTGTCATGTCGTTCAGGCCGCCTGGAACGGCTGCGAAGAAGGCTGTGGTGTGTTCGTAGCGCGCAACCTTTTGCAATAGCCAAGCTGCCGCAGTGGTGGCAGCGACAGTGGAGGCCAGGAGTCCCGCCACGGAGAGAGACAGAGCGCCAGAGAAGAGCGTCGCATTGAAGTTGCAGCCCAGCGCCACTCCTATCACCGTCTGCCACGCCAGGCGCAGGCGCGAGGGCAGCGCAAGCGGCGCGCCGGCGAGCCCGCCAACTGCGCATGCTGTTAGCGCGCCCAGCATGTAGGGCAGCGGCAGGTGGAGGTGCAAGAAGCAGGCTGCACCCGTCGCGCCGAGCAACAGGGAGAGAGAGACGCGCACCGAGCTCAGTGAGTCACTTTTGCCAAGTGCTTGCGTCGGAGAGCAACACCGGTAAACGGCTCTGGCTCTCCGTCTGCAGCGCCACGCTCGCTGCAGCGTCGGCAATCCAGTATTGCGCTGCAAAACGCAGCGCTGTGTGACCAGAGAGCAGGCCGTGGCGGTGGCTCGAGGCTGCGGCGATGGAGTTAGCGCAGTTCTGCGGATGCTGCTCACCATCACGGGCGCCACGCACGGCAATGCACGCAGCAACATATCAACGGCGAGGGTAGACTTGGTTGACGATGACGTGTTGACGACACCACACATAGATCGACGAAAATGGAGTGAGTGTGAGTGTGTGACAGGCCAAGCGCTCCCTTCGCTCTCTCCTTCCGTATCACGCTGCGGGACGCTTCAGAGAACCGCTTCAACCGCTTCATGCGGTGACACGTTACAGCGCGCGCTGCGCGCAAGCTGCTAGTAGATGGCTGCTCCGCCTGACCGCTGTCTGCCCTCTGGTCTGCTGAGCAGGCTGATGGCGCTGCTGTGCCTCTTCAACGCGTTGCTGCACGCCAAGCCCAGCGAGCCTCACCTCGTGCCGTACTTGACTGATGTGAAAGGCTTCTCGGGTGAGACGGTCTGGAACGACATCTTTCCCGTCTACACATACGCAACCTTCGCCTTCACGCTGCTCGTTGCGCCGGCGAGCCAGCTCATTGGCTGCAAGGCCTGCATCGTGGCGGGCGCGTGCTGCCGCCTTGCCACTCGCTTCCTCCTGCTGTGGGGGCGCTCGCTATCCTCGATGCAGCTCATGCAGGTCTTCTACGGCGCGGGCGTGGCTGCAGAAGTCGTGTTCAGCGCCTACGTGTTCGCTCTAGTGGTGCGCTGCAACTGTAGCACTGACGAGTCGCGGCGAACAGACTCACGACTCCCCGTGTACTAGGGGCCAGAGCAGTATCAGAGCGCCAGCAGCGCTACCGCCGCCGCGTCGCTGTTGGGCTACCTGGTGGCTGCAGAGTCTGGCCAGCTGGCGCTGCAGGGCGGCGCCTCGCTGACCAGCCTCTTCTGGGCCAGCTTGCTGACGGTGGCGTGCGGCACCGCGCTATCGCTGCTGCTGCCGCCGGAGGCTGGCGGCCGCGCCGGGCTGTCCTCGCTGCCGCGAGCGCTCGAGGGACTTTGGGCGGAGCTGCTGCGCTGCTACGCCTCGCCGCAGCTGCGCCTGCTGTCCTGCTGGTGGGCCCTGGGCAGCGTGGCCAGCACGTTCACTGAGAACTACGGCACAAACTTGTTCGACGCCATCGATTCCACCATGGACGCTAACGGCCACGTCACCTTCGTCACTCGCGCGCTCTGCTGCCTGGCAGCGCTGGCCGCCATCCGACTGGAGGCGCACGCGGCAGCCTTGGGCGCGGGCGTGTATGCGGCGGGCATCGCGCTGGCTGGGTGTTCCATCGCAGGGTTAGCGACAGCGCCAACGTTGCTGAATGCCTACTGCTCCTACGCCGCCACGCTCACAGTGCTGCAGTTCTGCACCTGCCTGCTGTACGCGCAGTGCGCGCACGCGCTGGATGACGCGGCATGTGAGGAGGCTGGCGCAGAGGAAGGCGAGGCTGTGCAAAGGGTCGCGCCCCGGGGGCGCTTCGCGGTGTTGTTCGGCGCCAACGCCACTGCCGCTCTGGCGCTGCAGACGCTGGTGCAGGCCATAGCATCCGCCACGCGCGCGCCGGCGAGGCGTCAGTTTGGGGGCTTAGCTGGGTGCGTCACCGCTCGCGCTCGCGTGCGTGCATGCAGCGTCGTGCTGACGCGTCGCGCGCTGCGCGTCGCAGCTACGCCTTCGCCGTCGCGGCGCTCACCGCAGGAGCGGGCGCGGTGCTGCGTGCACGCAGCGGCACCTGGCGTCTGGTGCAACTGCCTCCGCCCAGTGAGCCTCAGGAGCAGGGGGGGGGGACCGAGCTGGCGGGGCTGCTTACGGCAGAAAAGAGGGACAGCGCGGAGACGAACGAATAACTTAAGCGCGCCATGCGCACAGAATGGAAGCAAAGAACCAACGAGCACATTCCTCGTAGTGGTTACACGCAACACGTGTGCGCCTCCCACCCGCTCCCTCCAGCGCCGCCTACAGTTTGTTGAAGGAGGCAATGTCCGCGGACTGCGCAGACAGTGGCGGGCGCGTGAGTGCTGCGCAAGGCCACGCACAGCGCTGCTTTCACGCGCCTGGATGTACGCGTTCTCGCCGTCCTGCACCAGGAAGTCCTCGATGATGGCATCGAAGCTGGGCACCTTGGAGTCCTGGATGATGCAGGTGATCTGCAACATCTTGATCCCATAGCCAACCGGCACCAGCTTGGAGGCGCCCCATAGCAGCCCGTCCTGCTCGACCGCACGCACGTGCTTCTCCAGCTCCGCCAGGTCCGTCTCGTCGTCCCAGGGCTTGACGTTGAGGATGATCATGGACTTGCTGAGCTTCGCCTTTTCCTCTCCGCGCGCCTTGGCGGTGGCGATCACCGCAGCCTTGGCCGCCTTCTCCTCCTCCGTGTCGTCGCCGAACAAGTCCAGCTCGTCGTCGCTGTCGTCAGCCGCGGCGGCGGGCTTGGCGGCTGCTGCGGGCGCAGCGGCTGCAGCGGCGCTGCTGGCGCCGCCCACGGACACGCCCACCGCCTTGCCCGGGAAGCTGGCAGCAGGGAGGCGGGGCCGGGTGAGCGACCCGCGGCGGCTGGGCGGTGCAGCGGTGGGAGGAAAGGTGCTCGGGGGATCGCACCTCGAGCCCAGCAACGCAGAGATGTGCGAGTACCAGCGCGCCGTGTGGGGCGCGCTCGCCGCGGCCGGTGCGCTGGAGAGGGCCACGTAGACGGCCAGGTCGTCGCGGCTGGCCTGGTAGCTGCGGGGACGGCCGGGCCGCCGTCAGCAGTTGCAGCCCTTCCATTCCCGGCACGCCGCCACGCCGCCGCACGGCACGCAGCGCCACGCAGAGCGCCACGCAGCGACGCATAGCGCCGTGAGCGGCGTGCGGGAAGAGTCACGCACCCGGTGATGTAGCTGCGAGTCGCCAGGAACTCGTTCAGCGCCGTCTGGCCAGCCGCGCTGGCCACGTCAAAGGAAAGGGCGGCCATGATAGTGCTGGCGGAGGAACGAGCAGTGGCGCTGCGTGCAACGCTGCTTCACGGGCGTCGCCCGGCTGCCCGCCGTCGGCTCGTCGTACGACACGCGGCACGCCAGGACCCAGGAGGCATCTCTCTTCTCTCCTCTCCTCGCTCGCACCTCGCCCTCCACGCTCCTGCGCCGCCTCAGTGGGTGTGTGCATGCGCTCTGCCGCGCCGCTGCCTCGCCGCCTGCTCTGTTGTGCGCCTGTGCGCTTGTCTCGGCCTCGAGCCATGGCTGCTGCAGAGGCTGCTCCCAGCGGAAGCGAGGCCAGCGCTGCGCCGGCGTGGGTGAGCGCGCTGGCAAGCAGGCCCGGCATAACCTCCCCTCCTGCGCACTCCTACTGGGAGAGCGACGTCCAACCACACGGAGACGACACAGTCATCAGCTGGCTTCACGAGGGTGAGGAGCCAGCCAGCCACGGTGGACGCGTGTATCTGCACGAGGCGGCCCGCAGGGTCTATGGAGTTTGGCCGCTCGGCAGGCGCGTGTGCGGCCACCCCGGCCTGGTGCACGGCGGCGTCACGGCGCTGCTGCTGGACGAGATGTTCGGCCAGGCGCGTGGCTCGCGGTCAGAAGTACTCGGAGGCACTCACTCTCTCAACTTGTCACCTCTCACAGGCCTATTGGGCTTGGTGGGCGCCCGAGCGAGGCCCAGGCTTCACCGCCAACCTGAACGTGGACTACAAGGCGCCCGTGCCTGCGCAGTCGTGGCTTTGCATCACCGTGGACGTGCTCTCAGAGGAGGGACGCAAGGTGCGCTTGGCCGCCACTGTGGCGGACGCGCCGCTACTGGACTGTGGCGACGAGGCGACCGTGTTCGCCACAGCCACCTGCCTATTCATCGTCGCCGCAAAGTGACGGAAAAGTATACGTTGTGTGCTTCAGAAGCTCAAAGCAGGCAGTCTTCGTGTGGTCCCAACCAAACACCCATGGAGCCCTAAGCGCCGCTCATTGCTCCAGGTATTCCAGCAGCCGGCGCCGGCTGCCGTAGTCTCCCGTGGCGGAGTTCATGCCGGGGCACTCGTAGACGCAGTAGACGAGGACGATGAGAATGCCCACCGTCGCGCCACCCAACGCAAGCAGCAGCGAGATCTGCGGCGACAGCGCACCCATCTTCAAAGCGGCGGCACGCCCTTCCCTAGGCGCAGCTGGCCTGCGCGTGGGAGGCGACCGCGTGAGCGGTGTGTGGGGAGCAACCTTCTAGGGCGTGCAGGGAAAACACCGCGCGCGTGCAGCCTCGAGCGACGGCCCCGAGCCGCGGCCGCGACGCTCACGGGAGTTCACAGCGACGCGCACCCGCCCGGCGCAAGCAGGCGCGGCGGGGCTGCACCCGCGTGCTGGGATAGCAAATGCGGCGGCCCCGAGGGACTCTGCCCACCACTCACGAAGGAGTTCCACACGCGGCTGAGCCTACTGCCAGCGCTGCACACAGCCTGCCCAAACGCGCGTGCGCGCAGCAGCGGGAGCAGCGTGTATACATGTCTGCACGCACCGCTCACGGCTCCTCCTGCACTGCGGTGGTGGGAGCCCTGTCGGGCACGACGGGCGACGAAGATGGCGGAGAGACGAGGAGTGTTTCGCGGGTGGGACGGACCAAAGTGCCCGCCATCTCGTCAGCGCACGAAGAGGCCGCCCGGCGCCCGCCCGCCGCGTGTCGTTCTGTCGTACGACGGGCCACTCTGCGCGCCTCCTCCGCCTCTATCACGCACGCCCAAGCAGCTTGCAGTCGCCCCAGCTGCTAGTGCGCTCAGGCCTGCGTGGAGCGAGTTTGCGCCCGTGGGCACGCAGCACAGCGCGTCTGCCACGCGACTGTACGCTGACCAGCGAACTCTCGCTGCTCCGCGACCTCCAAGCGCGCCAACCCGCGCCTGAGTTGCTGCAGAGCCGCGGCGCCGCGCTGCGCCGGCTGAGGCGCCTTTGAAGGGCTCATAACCACTTGAAGGCGACAAGAGCCGTCAGTCACACGCTGCAATGCCGCCTGGTGCGTGCGCACCTTCCTCGTGTGAGCAGCTCCCCGCACTCTTGACATATCCACTAGGGGGCGTGCACCTCGCTTTTGGAGTGGCGGTGGCGCGTTGGGCGCTGCCGTCTTGCCCGCGTGTGGTGCCCGCAAGATATGCCTCAGCGCTGCGCCAAGGCGTCGTCTTCGGCAGCGTCATCCCGGTGCGTGCCTGCCTGCGAGTCTGTGGCTGGGCGGCTGCTGCGCTGAAGCGGGGCGGTGTGCGGATAGCGTGCGAGGGTATCTGCGCGCACGCCGAGAACCTTTTACAAATGTAGCAGCTCTCACTCCGACACGCCGCCTGCGCAGGACTTTGACTTGCTAATCACGGGCCTCGTGGTCGCTTTGACCGAGGACAAGGACTATATCGAGCTGGTGCGCAGCCGGCGCCGGTGGGTACTGTGCCTCGCGTATCATGCGCTCTGGCGCACCTCGCGTCCGGCGCTTCCCCCGCAAACCACCACACGCAGCTGTCTGACCCGCCCCCTGCGCGTACGTGCCCCGCAGTTGCACCGCACGTTCACGCACTCGATTCCACTCATCCTGCTCTTCACGCTTCTGGCGGTGGCCCGCTGCCGCCACTGGCCCAGCGCCCACGCGCACAGCGACTGCCCCTCTCCTGATGCGGAGTGTAACCGGGTGTGGCGCTCGCTGCTGTGGTTGGCCGGGGGCGACGCTTGCTGCGGTGCCGCAGTAGCTGCGGTGCTGGGCGCCTGCTGCGGCTGCCTGGGCCACACGCTGATCGACATCTTCTACATCGTGCCCGTGCAGCTCCTCTGGCCGCTGCCCCGTGAGTTCAGCTACCCGCTATTGCTGCCTGCCAAGAGCGACTTCACCAACCGGCTCTTCAAGCTGGCCATGCTGGGCGACTACGCCTCCGACTTCCTCTACGTGCTGCCCCTCCTCTTTGTGTGCCACAAATACGCGCTGCACGAGGGCGCCTGGCGTCGCTTCGGCGCCTTCTGGGCGGGCCAGGCGGCAGTGCTGTTCGCGCACCTCCACCCGGCGCTCATGTGCGACAGCTACCACCACGAGGACTTCATCTACTGGTTGCACATGCCGTGCGGCATGCTGTTCATGCTGATCCTGTTCGCCAGCCCGCTGCTGCTGCGAGATGCCGTGCACTGTCTCTCCTCGCCCGCCGACCCGGCCTGGCGCCAAAAGACGGCCAAGGCGCTGCGCGGCGCGGCGGACGCACCCGCGGAGACGGCCAGGGCTGCGCACAGCAGCGCGGAGGGGCTGGCTCTCTACGAGCGCCCCGACGGCGGCGCAGCCTCCCCCGCCAGTTCCGGAGGCTCCGCGCCCAGCCTCACGCCCGCGCCGCACGCGGGCAGCCCGCCTTCGCGCACGCGGCCCCGCACGCTGCGGCGCTTCAGCTCGTGGGACGCCGGGGACGGCGAGCCGAGGCCCTTGCACAAGAGGGCAGCATCTTCGCTGCAGCGGCGCCAGACGGGCGCATCCGCAGCCTCCTTCTTCCGCGGCGCCTTGGGCGCGGACAGCGATGAGCAGGGGGAGGAGTGCAGCTCGCCGCAGCGTGGGCGCAGAAGGGGCGGCTCCTTCACTGTCACAGCCGCCTAGGGACGCACGCTTCTAGGAGCGCTGTAATATGCGAAAGGAGCGACACCCACCACTACAACAAAAGAGAGAGACTGTCAAACCAGACAGCGCCTCGGCAACTCACCTTTTGTCAAGATGTCGCTGCTGGTCCTCTCACTCTGGGCGTCTCACGTCCCCTCCTCCTCTGCTTGCCGCAGCGCATCCTGCTGCTCCCGCTGCAGCGCTCGCACGATGTGGTTCACCGTTCTCCAGTCGTGGCCACGTCGTGAGAGCCAGCCTGTGAGCCTACGCACCCTTCCCTCCTCGCTCACACCTCGCGACAGACTCCACTGCTTGCGCGCAGCCCCCAGCAGCAGGCGCTCAGCGCCGGATTCCTCCTCAGCCGCATGCGCGTCGCCCCCTGGCCCAAAGAGCTGCGAAAGAGCAGCCTCTGCGTCTGCAGGCGACACTCTGCGTTGCGCCAGTGCTTGCCGCACGCGTGCTGCGCCCCACTGCGACGTGCGCCACTTCATGGCGGCGAAGGAGCGCGCGAACTGCGCGTCGTCTACAAGCTGCAGCTCCAGCAGTCTCCCCAGCGCCAAACGCACAGCCTCAGCCCCGTGCTCCTCCTCCTCCAGCTTCAGCCGCACCTCGGCCACAGTCTTGGAGCGACTGGCCACCATGCGCACGGCGCGCGACAGGGCTCGCTCGCTGGCGGCGCGCTGTGAAGGCGCCTCGGGCTCCTCTGCGTCGTCGCCAGAAAGCCCGCTGGTCGCAAGTCTGCGCTGCAGAGCCTGGCAGGCGCCCAGGTGCGCCCGAAGTGGGGGCGTGGACACGCGACGAGCAAACTGCTGCCAGGCGAGCAACAGGCAGACGCGCATGGGCCGTGGGCCAACCACCTGAGCGGCAACGCGAGCGACAAACGGAGCGTCGAAGACTGTCGTACGACACGTCACACGTGCACACGTACGTCGATTGATGCGAGTCAACGCAGTCAACGCGTCACAGACTGTGCAGTGCCCTGACCTCCCTGAGCAGCTGCGCCACCCCAGGCTCTTCTAAAAGGTCCCTCTCCGCCCGGTCGGGGGCGCCCGGCTCTGTGGCCATCAGCGCGCGGAAAGTGTCTGCAGTGCCTCGCGCCAGCCCCTTCAAGTCATACCCGCCCTCCAGCAGAAACACAATGCGTCCACCGCACAACCGCTCCGCCAAACCCCGCAGCATCAGCGAAAGCGCGTGATATGTCCCATCGCGCCAGCTCAGCCCGGCTAAGGGGTCCCGCCAATGTGCGTCATAGCCGGCGCTCACCAACATGATGTGCGGCTGAAATCGCTCAGCCAGCGGCGCAACGATGCTCTCCATGCACGCCCGTGCGGCGGCATCGCCCGACCCGCCAGGCAATGGCACGTTCACGGTGAATCCCTGTCCAGGGCCGCTGCCCACGTCCAGCAAATCGCCCGTCTGGGGGTAGGCACCCCGCTGGTGCGTGCTGACGTAAAGCACGCTGGGGTCGTACTCAAACGTCTCTGCGGTCCCGTTGCCGTGGTGCACGTCAAAGTCGTAGATGAGCACGCGTTGGAGACCGTGCGTCTGCTGCGCGTGCCTGGCTGCGATCGCCGCGGTGCTGAGAATGCAGAAGCCCATGGACGTGTCTGGCAGTGCGTGGTGGCCTGGGGGCCTGCACAGTGCGAAGCCGGAAGGCCCAGGCGTCCCTCCTGCGGCGGCCCGGCTGCGCGACTCCAGCACCACAGCGTCCACGAGCGCCAGCGCAGCGCCCACGCCCAAGGCAGCATCCTGGAAGCTTGTGCGGGTGAGGTAGGTGGGCGCGCTGTCGTAGAGACAGGGCGCGCGCAGGCGAGTGAGCGACTCGAGCGACTCGAGGAACTGAGCGCGGTGCACCAGCTGAAGGTGCGCTGGTGTGGCGGGAGGCGCCGGGCCGAGCTTGAGCAGCTCGTGGCTCTGCGTGAGCCCCGCACCCTCCAGCTCCGCCAGGATGGCAGGCACCCGAGCGGCACTTTCGGGGTGGCCGGGCCAGTGGTGCTCTAAAGCGGGCGCACAAGCAAACAGAAGGCGAGCCTCGGACAAGGAGGGCACCGCCGCAGAGCCAGTTGCAGAAGCAGACGCAGGGCGACGCTGCTGCTGTGCGCTGCCACGTGTCGGGGCAGCATGCAGTGCGCAGCGTCGTCGCGGCGCGCGGCAGCGTGCGGCACTTTGCAGCGCCAGCCGCGTGCTCATTGTCTCACCGCCACGACGACGTCAGAAGTCCGCGAGGCCACTGTGGCATACACCAGCACGCGCTCGATACAACGACGAGGGGACGCTGGTTTGCTGACGTATCGGACGATCGGAGGAGGAGCCACGTCAGCAGCGTCCCACAGTTACTCCCTCGCCCACGTTTTCTCAACTGCCGCGCACCGCGCTGTGCCTCGCACCGCAGTTCCAGCCCCGGCCTGCGCCCGTCCTGGCCGCCATGCGCGCGCTGGACGCGGGCGCGACGAGCTCGTGTGTGGCTGGAGCCCTGCGCCCCGCCGTGCCGCGCTGCCGCGGCGCGGCTGCTTGCACAGCTGTTGCCGCGCGCAGCGCAAGCTGCTTCGCGGGAGCGCCAGCTCTGCCGCGCGTGCGCACCTCCTCTGGGCGCGGCGGGCAGCGGCGCAGCAGGCTGGACGTCTGCGCAGTGATTCCGATGCTGCAGGGCGACAGCAGCCAGCAGCTGCCCCCTGACCTTCCCAGCTTTCTGTTCAAGGAGCGGATCGTGTACCTGGTGCGTTCCTTCAGAGTTCCTGGCTGTGCCGGGCGCAAGGCGTCAACCCTAGCTAGTGAGAAGCGGCCGGCGCGCTCCTCCTCGCCTCACGCCCGGTTGCGCAGGGCATGTCGCTGGTTCCGAGCGTGACGGAGCTCATCTTGGCCGAGCTGCTGTATCTGCAGTTCGAGGACGCTCAGAAGCCCATCTACCTGTACATCAACAGGCGCGCCTGCCACCTCAGCTCCCACTGAGCGCCCACTGACGCGCTCACGACGCTGTGCTCTCAGCACCGGCACCACCAAAGATGGCAAGAAGCTGGGGTACGACACGGAGGCGTTTGCCATCTACGACACGCTCAAGTATGTTAAGCCGCCTGTGCACACAATCTGCGTGGGCACAGCCTTCGGGGAGGCCGCCATGCTGCTTGCTGCGGGCGAGCAGGGCCACCGCGCGGCGCTGCCCAGCAGCACCATCATGATCAAGCAGAACATCAGCATGTTCAGGGGCCAGGCCACCGACCTGGAAATTGCGCGCCAGGAGACGCGCAACACCAAGCGCCAGTATGTGGAGATCTTGTCCAAGTGCACAGACAAGACGTTGGAGCAGATTGAGGCTGACATTGCGCGCCCAAAGTACTTCACGCCCTATACGGCAGTGCAGTACGGGCTCATCGACAAGGTGCTGGAGGCCGATAGCGCAAAGGCGGGCAAGGCTGCTGCGCTGCTGCAAAAGGGGCTCTCACAGGGGCGGTGATGACTTTAACCAGTCGCATTGTTGCCTCTAGACGTGTGCGGCACTGCGGCGTCGAAGAAGAGTCGAGCGACGAACGTTTATGTCACAACTCGGCCCCTGTCTACGCGCTGACGCACCTCTCTGTGCCTCCTCACCAACCTGCCGCTTCGCGACACATGCCGCCGCGCACGCGCCGCACGCCGTTGAAGGGTGCAGCAGCTGCAGACGCGGACACAGACGCGCCGGCTGCTTCCCCGCGCGTTGACTCTGGCCTGCTCTCAATCATCCTGCCCACCTACAACGAGGCTGAGAACCTGCCCATCATCGTGTGGCTCCTGGTGCGCGAGCTACGCAAGTGGTGCGTGGCCTGCGCTGTGCCGTGCGTGCGCAGCGGTTGAGCGCGCCAGCGCAGCGCCATCCGCTTCGAGGTGATCGTGGTGGACGACGCCAGCCCGGACGGCACGCAGGCTGTGGCTGAAGCGCTGGCGCGGGAGTACGGCCACGAGACGGTGGTGCTTCGGCCTCGAGCGGGCAAGCTGGGCCTTGGTGCGTCGCCTTCAGCTTCGCGGTGTCGCTGCGCTGAGCGCGGTGCGCAGGCAGCGCGTACTTGCACGGCCTGGCGTTTGCGCGCGGTGACCGGGTGGTGATCATGGACGCGGACATGAGCCACCATGTGCGCTGCTGTGTGCCTCTGAAGCGTCACGCACGCGCTTCTGACGCGCGCCTCTGATGCAGCCGAAGTTCATCCCCCGCTTTCTGGCTGCGATGGAGGCTGAGGGGCTGGACGTAGTGACGGGAACTCGCTACGCTCAGGGCGGGGGCGTTGCAGGGTGGGACACCCGCCGTAAGCTGACCAGCCGCGTGGCCAACTACCTGGCCAGCGTGCTGCTCGCGCCGGGCGTGTCTGACCTGACGGGAAGCTTCCGTTTGTACCGGCGAGAGGCGTTGGAGGCGCTGGTGCAAAGGGTGCGCTCCAAAGGGTACGTCTTCCAGATGGAGATCATCGTGCGAGCCAAAGCCATGGGACTCAAAGTGGGGGAGCTACCGGTTACTTTTGTGGACCGGGTGTTTGGGCACTCCAAGCTGGGCGGCGCAGAGATTGTAGGCTATCTCAAGGGACTCGCGCACCTCTTCTTCACAATATGAACACTGTGAGCGCGATGCGATGAGATGAGCAAGCCTTGTTGATCGATGACGTGGCGGAGACAGAGAGGGACCATTTCTCGTTCCATCGCTCGCCCTCTGCATACTACAGCGCACCTAGAATGGCCGCCGCGCTTGCGCGCCCACACGACCTTGTCGTTTGGGGTGCGTTCCTGGTCGCTTTCGCTTCTCGCACTTCTGACGCTCACCCGTCATGGTTGCAGGCGCGACCGGCTTCACAGGCCGCCTGGTGGCTGAGCACCTGGCTGTGCATTACTCTGGGCCCAGCGCGCCTACCCCCAGGCTGCGCTGGGCGCTGGCGGGGCGTGACAAGGCCAAGCTTGAGCGCCTGCGCAGCGAGCTGGCCGTCAAACACCCGCAGGTGGCTAACGTGCCCGTCCTGGCCGCAGACCCGCGCGACACGGCGTCACTGGAGTTGCTCGTGGGCAGCGCCTCCGTTTTTCTCTCCTTGGCGGGCCCCTACGCACGCTATGGCACTCCAGTTGTCAATGCCGCCCTGCGTGCGCGCACTCACTACCTGGACATCACCGCGGAGCACCAGTGGATGCGCGCCAACATCGACAAGCACCATGAGGCTGCCAAGGCAGCGGGAGTCTGCGTAGTGCACAGCGTGGGCTACGACAGTGTACCTTGGGACCTGGGCACACTGCTGGCGGTGCAGGCGCTGCGCGACGCCGGCGTGGGTGCCAACGCCAGCGTGCGCGTGGACGGCCTGGTTGGTGCGACAGCGGGCGGGTTCAGCGGCGGCACCGTGGCCAGCTTATTGGACGTCATGGTGGACCCCGCTGCCAACAAACTCAGCGGTTCGCACTCGCTGGACCCGGAGTGGGCGCCGCGGCCGGACCGCGGCCCGCAGCTGGTGCCAGCCTACAATTCCGCGGCGCGTCGCTGGACGCTGCCCTCCATCATGGCCTTTGCAAACGAGCGCACCGTCAACCGAAGCGCAGCGCTACAGCCGCAGCTTTACGGCCCGCGCGGCCAGTTCAGCTACAAGGAAAGCACTCTGGCGCCGAGTGCTCTGGGAGCGTACATCGGCACCGCTGCGATGGCTCTCGGCGCGTTGCTCATCTCGCTGCCTCCCACGCGCTACCTGCTGGCCAAGACTGTGCTGCCCGCCCCCGGTGAGGGGCCCTCCCTGGCTGTGCGCGAAAGCGGATTCTTCACGGCACATTTCGTGGCGACGTCGAGCGACGGACAGCGTGCCTACTCGCGCGTGGCTCTTCGGGGGGCTGATCCCGGGTGCGCGGGGCTCCTGGGGCGCGAACGATGTGAAAGAAACGCTCATGACCGTGACCCTGACGCCTGACCTTGGCCGACAATGCAGGTACAAAGGCACTGCGCTCATGGCGGCGGAGGCTGCGCTCTGTCTGGCGCTGCAGCGGGGCGCCTGCCCGGGACAGGGAGGCTGCCTGACGCCTGCCACGGCGCTGGGCAACGTGCTGGTGCAGCGCCTGCGTGCCAAGGGGCTCATCATCGAGGCGCGCCCGTTTGGCGCGGAGGAGACGGTTCAAGACGCATAGATCTGGTGGGTTGCTTGGTAGTCAAGAGGCTTCTCTAGATACTCAGTTGAAGCGTCTTTCACCAGCAATACAGTTGCGCGCCGCGGCTCAGCACTTGAGGGGCGGCTGGTGAGCTGCAGAGGGAGGCGCGAGTCAAAACTCGTTGGCGCGCAGCGCTTGGCTCTACGACGGAACGCTCGGAGTGCGTGATGAGCTCAGAACCACAGCCATGTGAAAGTGAATCAGCACCGACCTTTTGAGGTCTCTGCTAGAGATACTGAACGAAAATATGGTTTCATCAATGCTCTTTGCTGGTGTACAGCGCTCAGAGCAGAGCAGCCGAGGGCTGGACTGAGTCAGACTGACGATGCCGTCGGAAGGTGGAAGGTTTCTAATCAAGGAGACGGGCACCCGCCCGAGGGCAAGCGCCGCACTCATGCTGACGTGCAAAATGTCGGAGTTCGTCACCCGGCGCAGAACGAGGTCACAGGTTTAGGGTACGTCGCAGCGCTTGCTGCGCACTGGCCAGAGCAGATCGCGGACGCGTTGCGTGCGTGACCACGCACCGCGTGTGTCCACTGTGTCCAAGGGAAGCCTGTAGGCCCGCGCAGGCCCACAAGGCCGGGCGACTGTGGTGGCGGCTGAGGCGGCTGTGGCTGCTGTGGCTGCTGTGTTCTTCGCGCAGCCCCAGGAGGCGGCAGGTGCGCGCGCGCGCCACCGCCTCAAAGCATGCGCGCCGGCGTGTGCCAGCCGCGCCGAGGGGCACACCTCCGCCGTACAGCGTCGATGTCGCTGCGTGTTGCTGAAAAGGCGCAGCGCAGAACGCCGCACGGAAGGACTCACATGTCGCCGGCAGCCCAGCGGCTGAGAAGCAGCTGCGTGGGCCGTCAACCAGTGTGCGAAGGGAGCGTGAGTGACGAGTGGCGCGATTATAGTGGTCGTACGACGACGCGACAACCCGACGCTCTCCGCTCGTGTAGTCCAAGCGTATCGCGCGGCGTGGTGGCCGCGCGATGGGGCGCCCGCACGCATCGCCACCTGGAAACGCGGGCAGCAGTGCGCCTGCGGCTGTTCACCAGGCTGACGAGGCTCCAGTCTCTCAGAGCGACGCGCTGGCGCTGTCGTTGCACGGCCTGGCGCTGCGCGGCGGCGTGGCGGGCCCTTGTTCCCCCCGCGTGTCGCCTCGCGCAGCGCCCCCGGCAGTTCTGGTCCTGGGCTTCCAGGAGCCCGCGCAGCCCGCCCAGCCGGGCAGCGGGTGCGTGAGCTGCGCGCTGCGCCGCAGCGGCTCAGGCACCAGCGCTTTGTCGTCGTCGCTGTCGAGGAGCTCGTCGCGAGAAGTCTTGGACAACACCACGCAGCCTCTCCCTGCAGAGGAGCCGTTCCCGCAGCTTCCAAGCAGCTCCCACGCCCACGCTGCCCCCTGCGAGCGTGCCGCGTCGCTGCCGGTGCCGGCGGGCGGCTGGCGCCACCAAGGGGGGGGGGTAAGCGTGTACCGCCCTCACAGCCCTGGCAACGCCACGCCGCCGCTCTGCTGTTCCCCGCTGTCGCCCGGCTGGGCGCGCGGCGTGCGGCGAGCGCAGCCGCGCAGCCCGCCGGCGCGAGAGCGACAGCGCGAGCGGCCTTTGGCGGGCAGCCTTGAGCAAGCGCTGCTGTGGCGGAGCGCCCAACGCAACCTGCCCGGCTTTCTGGCCGTGCTGGCGGTGCGCGCGCCTCCAGGCAGCCCCTCCCGCGCGCCCTGCAAGCGCAGGCTGCCCTTCACCGCGCAAATACCCACACCCTCAGAGGCTGCCCCGCCGCTCGCTTCCCACACAGCGCCACCCTACGCAGCCTGCATCGCGCTGGACGGCTCTGGCTTGGGCGGCTGTAGCGCCGCGGGCGAGCGCGTGCGGGTGCCCCTCAAAGGTGAGCTGCTGTTGGTTCTCTCAAACCCAGAAAGCACGCCCGTGCACACTTTCAGAGTGAGCTACGACCTCTCGGGGCTGCCCCGCCACGCGGGCGCGCCCGCCATCAAAGCCTACCTGCGACAAAGGGCCTACGCGGTGCCCAAAGAAGGCACAGCTGCTGCCGCTGCTCCGTCTCATGGGGTCCTGCGCTATGCCCTCCAGCTGCGGTTCGTCGCCACGCAGCAGCGCGCGGCCGCAGCGACGGCGCGGCGATGCTCCGACGGGGGGGAAGATGTGGTGCTAGATGAGTCGTTTGAGGAAGGAGGAGGGTCTTTGAGCCCTTCAATTCCGCCTCAGCGTAAGCTCTACCTTCAGGGCGACATGCGCGTGCTCTTCCCGCACCGCCGCCACGACGAGGAGGCTGTGACGCTGCGCGTGGAACAGGAGGGGCCGGTGCTGGCTGAGCAGGGCGCGCCGCTCAGCGTGTGCCCGCCCGTCGCGCCGCCCGACCCGACCCGACGACTCGAGCGCCTACGTCGACTACCTGACGATGTGCTGCGCTGATTGGCTCCAGCAATGCTTCTCATCCAGTTTGCCATCGGCTGGCGAGCCGCTGTATGAGCTGTTTTTGCGCGAGAGGTGTGTCGCCCTGGCGCCTCTCGCCGCAGCAGCTGGTACAGCGGGTCGCCGGCAGCTGTCACACTGGATGTGAAAGATAGCTCGAGCCAATCCGAGCAGTACAGCGCCGCCAGGTATTGCTTGTACGCGCTGGACTTGCTGTGTCGGGTCGGGTGGCGCAGACGCCAGCGCCAGCGGGCAAACGAAGCAAGATTGAACTGGACTCGCGGACGCACGTGAATACAACTGGAGCGAGCGTCGGAACAGCTTGACCCGTTTGCTTGTGCACGTTGTTGTTCGACCAGCGCAGGTGCCCCGCCCAATCACCCAACGTGAGGCCCTCGCTGAGCTCGTACTCCTCGCCCGTCCATCGCAATGTCGCTCGCGTCCGCGGCCCGGCCGTGCTGCAGCAGCCGCGCGCAGCGTGGCAGCGCGGCGAGGTGCTCTGCTGGGGATCGTGCGCCTGCTCCGTCGCCCCTGCTGCGCCGCGACGCGCTGAGCGGCAGCCTCCGGCTGGCCGCAGCGCTGGTGCTGCCCCCCCTGCGCGCGGACGCAGTGCAGGCGCGTCCAGGCTGCGCTGTGAAGCCAGGACTGCTCCCCTCCTCACGCGGCCACCCCTGGCGGACAGGGCCTGGTGCCTGGCCGCATTCCGGGCCTCTCCAAGGAGCCCGACGCGGACGGCTTCCGCCTGTACACGCGCCCAGAGGGCAAGTCCGGCGGCCACGGCGTCGGCTGGTCAGAAATCCCGCAATACTCCTTCCGAGTGGCTCAAGGCTGGGACGAGGTTCCCGTCAGCATCGCCGACCTGGGCGGAGCCGAGGTGGACCTGCGCTTCCAGAGCAAGGAGGAGGGCGACATCAGCGTGGTGGTTGCGCCTGTGGCGCGTTTTGCGGATATCGGTTTCAACGCCTCAGTTCGCCTGGAGCAGCTGGTGACTCCAGAGCAGCTCATCAGCGGCTTTGCGCCGGAGCTGACCGGACTGCCGCTGCAAGAGGACGGCGTGTTGTCCACTTCCAAGCCTACTCGGGGATCGCTGCTCTACTACCAGTATGAGTTGAAGACCGCAAACGCCAAGCTGCCGCATGTGCTGGTCGCAGCAACCGCCTACAAGAACCGGCTGTACATCTTCAGCGCCAGCGCCACTGCGCGTCAGTGGAGACGCTCGGAACAGTTGTTGCGCGCGATGCAGGACTCGTTCCGGGTTGTAGCGGCCTGATGCGCTGGGCGACCAGCCTGGCGGTACGTGTTGTAATGCGAGACCGATGGAGATGATGACCTCAAGCCGAGCCGGACAGAACCGTACTTTGTGTGTGCTGATTGAGGCCCCCCCCGGATTCGCGTGCGCGCAGGATGAGCGGGCGCAAGGGGGCCAGCGCGAAGCGCCCCACGACGGATCTGATGCTGAGCCAGAGCCAGAGCGAAGACCCATCGCCGGCGCCGCGGGCGTGGGCGCGCGGCGCAAAAAAGCGCGCCGCGCCAACGTCCATGGAGGACGTGCGCCTGGCCTTCGATGCGGAGTTGGTCAAGCTACTGAAGGTGAAGCCGGGCGGAGGCGAGGGCTGAGGCGTCTATCTTGAGTTCCCACCCGCCTCAACAGTCCCACCTCACCTCTCACCAGGCTATCGAGAAGCGCGCAGACGTCACCCCGCTGGCGCACGCCTACGATGAGCTGCAGACCGGCTTGGTGCGTGAGGCTGACGAGCGCGCCTTGGCTCTCGGCACGAACTCACGTCCTTTGCTTGTCTCGCTCTCTCCGTCTCTCGCAGGACGAGGACGCGGCTGAGATCGAGCGCCTGTACAAGAACGTGAAGCTCACTAGCAAGACGTTCGCGGCCGAGTTGGAGGAGGACAAGGAGGCCAGCGAGCGCTTCCTCGCCACGCTTTCTGCTCCCAAGACCAAGGAGGATGCGACGCTCGCAGCTGCGCAAAAGGCGCTCTCAGCCACCCACGCGCAGCTGGTCAAGCTCAAGCACAAGTTCTGCGGCGCCAGCTGAAGCGAGGCGCACAGAAACAGTCGCATTTGTAACAGGAAGGAACAAGGAAGCGCCGTCAGGCCAGCGTCGCCCGCTTGCCACGGCTCGCCTTGCGCGCGCCGCCGTCGCCCAGGCCGCCCGCGCGGCCCGCAATGAAGCCGGCGTAGATTGCGTCCAGTCGCGCCAGCTCATCCACGCTCACAGAGGGTCGAGTCGTCAAAGCCGCTGCACGCACGTGCGCAGCTGTCACCACCGCTGCCTGAGCAGCCACGTGCTCTCCCTGCGCCTCCGCCGCCGCCAGCGCGTCCTTGGCTGCGGCCAGCTGAGCCTCAGACAGCAGAGCGGCCAGGTCGGCGCCGCTGCACCCCTGCGTGCTCGCCGCGGCGGCGTCCAGCGCGCCGATCATCTCGCCCTCGCACCGCAGCCCCGACTGGGGCGCCAGCGCCGCCAGGATGTGGCGCCGAGAGGCGGCGTCGGGAAGGTTGCAGTGGAGCATGCGATCCAGGCGGCCCGGCCGCAGCAGCGCCGGGTCCAAAAGATCCGGACGCGACGTGGCTGCAATCACCGCCACACCGTGCAGCGCCTCGATGCCGTCCAGCTCGGTGAGAAGCTGGTTGACCACCCGGTCGGTGACGCCCGTGTTGTCGTGCCCACGACGGGGGGCGATGGCATCGAACTCGTCGAAAAAAAGAACGCACGGTGCGGCGGCGGCAGCTTTGCGGAAAAGCGCGCGCACGCCAGCCTCGCTTTGGCCGATGTATTTGTTGAGCAGCTCTGGGCCCTTGACACCGATGAGGCGCAGGCCCGCAGCGCTGGCGGCAGCGCGAGCGATGAGCGTCTTGCCACACCCCGGAGGACCGTACAGGAGCGCGCCTGTGCGCAGCCGCAGCGGCGCAGATGCGAAGAGCGCCGCATGCATGGCTGGCAGCTGCAGCGCATCCTCCAATGCGCCGCGCACATCTGCCAGACCGCCCACAGACGCCCATCCTGCCGTGCCCTGGTCGCCGTCCGTGGAAGCGGCGGCCGTGACTCCGGCGCCCCGTAGGCTGGCGGGCAGCAGCCCGGCGCGGCCGGCGGCAAAGTCGGGCGCAGCGAGCGGCGTTTGTGGCGGCGTCGGAGGGGGCGGGGTACGGGTCGGGAGGGGCACCTGGATGGCTGGGGCCAAGAGGCGCCCGGCCGCCGCAATGACCGAGCGCTCTGCGAGAACGGCCAAATCGGCCAAGTCGTAGCCCTCCGTCGCGGCAGCGGCATCCGCAGCCGCTCCGGCCGCGACGCCCGCGCGCAATCGTCCGCCCCGGTCTGCGGCCGCGACGATGAGCGTCTCGCGCGCCGCTGCGCTCGGAGGCGGAACCTCCAGCGCCAGGTCAAGCCGCCCCGACGCGCGAAGCTGCGGCGCGAGCGCCGTGGGTGACGTGGACGTGGCCAGGAAGGCGATTGGCTGCGGACCCGCGCCGCCACCCGGCTGGAGGGCATCCATGGCGTCTGCCAAAAACTCCGCAAGCGGCAGCTGCGCATCCGCCGCGCTGCCGGGCTGCGAGGGCAAGTCCGTCTCCGGCGCGGGACACAGCGCGTCGATGTCGTCAAGCAGGATGAGCGCCGGACGGCGCCCGCGAGCACAGCACAGCGCAGCCTCCAGCGCCTGGCGCTGCCCGTCCGGCTCCTCGCCAGCCAGCTCGGCGCACGACACGGAGACCACAAAGGCTGCACAGTCTGGGTCGGATGCCAGGGCGGAGGCGACTGCGAGCGCAAGAGCAGTGCGGCCCACACCAGGGGGTCCATGCAGGATCACGCCCCCGGGCGCAGGCGCACCCAAGGCGCGCAGGGCGCGCCGCTGCGGCCCGCTGAGCAGGCTGCGCAGGCGCTGCAGCGCGGCTGTGGGCACGGCTGCGGCCCAGGGCAGCTGGGCGAGCGCGGGCGCGTCGGCGGCGCGAGCGTCCGCCGCCAGCCGCGCGCTGCGGCGTGGCAGGTGGGCGTCCGCAGGGGGCCAAGGGGTGCCTTCCGCCCCTTCTTTGGCGAAAGGGCGCGGCATGGGAGGTCCCAGCGACACGGGTAGGGTGGACAGCGCGCGCAGCGCCACCGCTGGGCGCAGGAGGCACTCGGAAGGGTCGGTGCGCAGCACAAAGGATGCGGTGCTGGCCCTGGCTGTGGCCTCCCGTGCGCCGAACGCGCCCAACGCGCCCAACGCACCGTCGCGGGCATCTCCGGCGAGCGTGAAGGTGATGAGCGTGCCGTCCAGCAGCGGCACCCCCCCCGGCGAGAGGGGCACCTGCGCGGCGAGCCAGGCGCCAAACAGGCGACGCGCAGCCTCTGCAGCGTCGCA
>Ga0208951_1000021_pt1 | contig 55663 bp, 42 predicted proteins | sample GreLakmeMI27MSRF_FD_187702 | JGI IMG/M metagenome (GOLD analysis project Ga0208951, IMG submission 187702) | Freshwater lentic microbial communities from great Laurentian Lakes, MI, USA - Great Lakes metaG MI27MSRF (SPAdes) | ecosystem: Environmental > Aquatic > Freshwater > Lake | place: Great...
GACTGCGGGTCCCAGCTCGCCGATGTGGCACACGGTGCGGCCGCGGTACGCGCGCACGCATGCTGCGCCGAAGTCGCCCCGGTCCGCGTCGCCTGGGGCGTCGTCGCCAACCTCGTCCGGCCAACAGAGGAGGAGGGCGCGTCCCGCCGCTTCCGCGCCGCCCGCGTACGCCACGCCGCAGCCGCTGCGCACCGCCGGGTGCCTGAAGCGGAACGCCTGACCAGCCTGAGAGTCCGGGTGGTCAACGGCCAGCACGTCGGCGCCGTAGGGGGACGCGGACAGCAAGCTCGCCCAGTACCCAGTGCCAGCGCCGCACTCCAGCAGCGGCGCGCGGGCAGCCAGGCACTCGAGCGCAGCCTGCGTGGGCACCGACCAGGCGAAGTAGCTGCACAGGGCGCTGCGCAGGTGGCAGCGCGCCTCCACTGCGCGCGCGGGGGCTCGGGGTGACAGCGGCGTGTGGGCCGCCGCCCACCGAAACAGCTCCAGATACGCGTTGGACGCGCCCGACACACAGGCGCAGTCGCAGCGCTGCGACACGCGGCTGCGGTCCCAGCCTGGGCGAGAGAGCCGGGCCCGGTCAGCGGAAGCGGCAGATGCGGCGCCTTGCCACTGCTCCCGACGGGACGTACCTGCGCTTCGCTCTCCAGCAGCCAGCCAGGCGTCCAGGCCGGCTGCCGTGCGGTGCGGCGTGAGGTGCGTGGGCGCCTCGGGGGCGCCGGGGGGCCGCACCCACAACGTCACCAGGCGGCGGGCAGTCCTCCTGCGCGGCGCGCCAGCCCGCCCGTTGCACGGTGCCCAGCTCACTGAGCCTCCCGGCCACCTCCGCCTCGTTGAGCAGCGCGTACACGCCGCCCGCCGCGGGCTGCAGCGTCGCGGAGGTTGTGCCGCGGAGGTCCACCAGCCGCCACGGCTGCCCGCCCTGGAAGCGCCACCCAGCGCCGCCGCCGCCGCGCAGCTGGAAGACGAGGCCGAAGAGCACGGGCTGCGCCTCCGGGCGCTTCACGTAGCTCGCGTTGCTAAAGTGCAGCTCGCCCACGCACAGCTCCGGGGAGCCTTCGTCCACCCAGGCCAGAAAGCACGCGCCCTCGATGCTCTCGCCGCCCACGCCCACACGCCGGCGCTTCATTGGGCGGGCGGAGGGCGAACGCGAGTCGCAAGCGGGACCGCCGCGGGACCGTACGACCGCTGACGATTCGAGATGGAGTTCGACCACGACACAACGCGCCCGGCCACAGAGGTTGATGCGTGTGAGGCTGCTTAGTGCTACCTTCACTACAGTCGTTGTTTGCTTACGCCTGGGAGATGTCCATCTTGGCGAGCACCGCCTTTGTGGACGGGTCGATGCTGACAGCACCGATGAGCGGCCCGTCAACCCTGTGAGGGCAAGTGCTGGGGATGTCGAAGGAGAGCGTGTCCGAGTACCACTGCCCGGTCTTGCTGATGCAGGGCGCGTCCGAGTGACAGGAGGAGCACTGCACGCACTTCTTCTCTTGTAGCTCCTGCACCCTCTTGAGAAGATTCACCAGCGTGGCGTTGGCGTCGCCCGGTAGCTCGCAACGGGTCAGCGTGCCCGTGGACGTCCCGGAAGTCTGCACAAAGCCGCCCAGAGCCTGGGCGTCCAGCTTGAAACAGCCGCCGCCTGACTCGACGCGGAACACGGTCATGATCGTCACCTTTCCCTTGCATCCCAATCCCACCAGGCGCCCAGCCTTGACGTAGTAGGAGGCGCCGCCGCTGGAGAGGCCCACGGGCAGCGAGCGTATGCCGCCCTTCCAGACAGTGCCGCAGTACAGGCAGGTGCCGTTGGTGGTTGCCTCTTCCTCCGCCTCGCTCAGCCAGCCGCAGGACTGCTTGGCCAGCTTGGGGCACTGCACCTGCGTGTTGCGCTGCCACGCGGCAGACGGACTCTCCTCGGCAAGCACCCGCCGCGCAGCCTGCGCGCAGGCGCAACAGCACGCCAGCGCCAGAACGGCCAGCGTGCACGTGCGAGTTGCGCGCGCCATCGATGCACGCGGGAGGGAGAGAGCGGAGCCGGTTGTTTAGCGACACTGTCCTTGGGAGAGAACGAAAGAAACATTGCATCGTCCACCATCTTCCCTCTAGGGCCGCCCCCAGAGCGGCGTCTCCGCATCACATGCATTGTAGAAGCCTCGGCGGCGCAGCGGCGTGAATCCCGCAATCAGGAGCTGCGTGAGCGCGCGCCCCGCAGCCGCCTCGCTGAGCAGCCTAGGCGCCTGCGCCTGCCTGGGCGTGCCCGTTGGCCAGGGCGCAGCGCAGCGCCAGAGCGCCACGGCAGTGGGGGTCTGCGGCTCGCCGTCGGCAAGAGCGAGGTGAGCGGATGGGTTGACGACGCGGGCGAACTTGACCTCAGCGAGCTTCTCGCCGCCAAAGCGCTCGGTCAGCAGCTCACAGCGCACGTAGTCGTCCAGCCGCGCTGAGGGCCTCAGGAGCCAGCGGATGGCTGCCCTCGCCCAGAGCGCGTAAGCCAGTCGGCACACGCAGCGCCCGCGCGCGGCTGTCACGCCGGCCAGCGCCGCGCGCGCATGCCGACAAGTTGCGCTCAGCGCCGCCAGCGTGGCGCACTCCACGCGGCCGACCAGGCACTTCCCGAGGTGGGCACACAGCATGCGGAAACCCGACTCACTGTGCTCCTCCGCAGCGTCCTCCACGCACGCCATGCGCAACAAGGCTGCGGCGCGCACGCGCAGTGCTGAGCGGCGACGCACCCAGACTCAGGTGTGACGTCTCGTCCATGTCTTGTCAGTCCCATGCCAGCCCCACTTTGTTGCCCATTCCCTTCCTCCCATCACACTGGCCGGTGGAGCAGATACTTGTCGAGGGGCACGTTGGCATTGGCAGCCAGCTGTCTGGCCAGCGGCTCCGTGACTGCGCATCGGTATCGCGGCGCCTCCAGCGTATCTGCGGACACGCAGGCGAGGAGTCCCAGGTCGCACAGGCTGGTGACTTGCTGGAAGACGTCCGACAGCAGGCTTCCCGCGTTGACCCGCCCCGCGGCGCGAAGGGGGGGGGATAGCGCAGGCGGGACCGAGGGGGTGGAATCCAACCTCCCCCAATCTGCCCCTAGTGGCTCGCCGGGCTCTTCCGGCTGGGAGACAGGCGCACCCGCATCCCCTTCCGCGCCGGGGCGTCCCTCCCGTTCTGTACGACCAGGTGCGGCGGCGCCCCCCTCTTCAGCGCCAGCCTCCTCCTCCTCCAGGCTGTGCTGCGACACAATCGCCTGAAAGATGGCCAGCAGCCGCTCCAGGCTGAACGTGGTGGGCCCGCGCAGCGCCGCCGCAGCCTGCGCGTCCGCGTGCCTGGCCGCAGCGGTGGCCGCGCCCTGTCCTCCGCCCGCAGCCCCCCCGTGCTTGCGTTTGCGCTGCGAGGGGGCCACTCCGCCGTAGGCGTCCCTGAACGCGGCGGGGTCGTCGCCCTGGGGAGTGCGCGCGGCGACGAAGGCGGCGAGGAGGAGGAACTTGGATTTGGAGGGGACGTCAAAGTCCAGCTTTGCGCCGCCGCCGCCGCCGCCGCCGCCGCCGCCGCGCACGCCCCCCGGCGGCGCCGCCATGACGCACGGCAGCGGCCACGGCTGCTGCTCGTCCGCGAGCGCCAGCGCGCCCGTGGACAGCGGCACGGCGAGCGACGCGTGGAGCGCCCCAGCCCCAGGCCGACCCCGCGCCAGCCTCGTGTACAGCGCCGCAGCGTTCAACCCGGGCCGCCCCCCAGCAGCCGCCTCAGCCAGCGGCTGCGTGTAGTGGCGCCACAGCGGCGCCAGCAGCGTGCGCAGCTCGTGCACGCTGCGGCACGAACCGCCGTACGCGCCCATCATCTGACCCACGAAAGCTCTCCACAGCGCCGCGTCTGCGCCCACGGCGCCCGCACAGCACGCCGGCGGCGCGGACGCGCACAGCAGCTCCGCCAGCGCGGCCGTGTCGTAGGCGGGAAAGTGCAGCAGCAAGGGCGTGCAGAAGCCGGTGCCAGCCCTGAAGGCGCTCCAGGGCGAGGTTGAGAGGAGCACCACGCCCACGTTGACCCCTGTGAGCTCATCCACTCGGAGCAACAACGAAAGCAGGGCCTGTCCGCTGGTGCCTGCTGCTGCGCTGCCCCACCGCTTATCCGCCAGCCGCTGCGCCTCGTCCACGATGAGGTACACGGCGGTGGGCGCGCGAAGTGCTCGGGCGCGCAGCGCAGCGATGAAGTCGTGAAGGGCAGCGCAGCGCGGAGGTGCCTCAGAGCTGGGGCAGCCGTCTGCTCTGTCCAGCGCGCCCAGCAGCGTCTCGAACAGCAGTCGCGGCGTGTGGCAGTCAAGGCAGGAGGCGTAGGCTGAGCGGAAGCGAGCGGTGGCGACGGCATCTCGCACCACGCCCGTCTTGCCGCTGCCTGGCCCGCCGAACACCAACACCCGCGCCGCGTCGTCCAGGGGGCGACCAAGCAGCGACAGCAGCGTGCGAAGCTGTTGGGAGCGGTGGGGCCAGCGAGCCAGCAGCTCTGCATGCTCTCTGGCAACCTCCGCTGCAGGGTCCTCGCCGCCCACCAGGCGCGACAGGAACGCAGACGCGGCGCTCAACATGCGGCCAGAGCGCGCCAGAGTGGCTACAAGTGTTCGAATCGTCTGTTGTTTGACAGTTCGACTGCGTGTGCCCACTGTCGCCCCCCTCGCCACCCGTGTTTCCTCCCGCCCGTCTGCTGCGCCAGCACACGCGCGTGCGCCCAAGCGTTGTTGGTAGAAGGTGGGACTTCTCTGGGCTCGCTCGCTTGCCCGCTTGCTGCATGGAGGTGCCACCTGCACCGCGCCGTTCCACGGTGCGTGTGCAGGCCTGCGCTGCACCCAGGGCCTGCTGCGCGCGTCTGGGCCGCGTTGCGGCGGCCAGTGGCTCTGGGGTGGCGCGTCGGGGGGCGGTTTGTCGGCTGCTGCGAGCAGCCGCCACGGAGAGTGGCCCTGCGAGCCCTCCGCTTCCCCCGGGCCTCAGCGGCACGGCGCGCATCTCGCCGAGCCCCGAATTTCGGAGGCGCTATCGGGTGCGCGTCCGGCCGGAGGCTGCGCCAGGAGCAACGGAGCGCTTGGGCCGCCCTAGGTTTTTGAAGCGTGCCGGCGCTGGCTCACGCGCGGCCTGGCGCGGCCTGGCGCCCTGGCGCTCTCACACACTGCCGCACGCTCACGCGCCCCTGCGCCCTGCGCCCTGCGGCCTGCGTTCTTTCCGCCTGCTGTGCGTGCGCTAACCCAGCCCCCTCTCTTGGTCCCCCGGAACTCCCAGGCCTCCCGCCAAACCGTGCTCTTCTACACCCCCGACACGGAGCCCCTGGCCCGGCGCATCGCCTTACAACCCGGCTTCGACATTGAGCTGGCGCACATTAAGTGGGACACCTTCAACGACGGCTTCCCCAACCTGTTTGTGCGGGACGCCATGCTGGTGCGGGACCGCCACGTGGCGTTTCTGGCGAGCTTTCACTCGCCGGCGGTCATCTTCGAGCAGCTGAGCATCATCTACGCGTTGCCCAAGATGTTCGTAGCCTCCTTCACGTTGGTGCTGCCCTTTTTCCCAACCGGCACGGCGGAGCGCGTGGAGCTTGAGGGGGAGATCGCCACTGCGTTCACGCTGGCGCGCATTCTGAGCCACATCCCGCTGTGCCGTGGCGGCCCGGCGGACCTGGTCATCTTCGACATCCACGCGCTGCAGGAGCGCTTCTACTTTGGCGACAACGTGGCGCCGCTCTTCTGCTCGGGCGTGCCCATGCTCATCCGCGAGCTGCGCACGTTGGCCGACGGGCGCGACGTCACAATCGCCTACCCAGACGAGGGCGCCTGGAAGCGCTTCCATTGGCAGTTCAAGGACGCCTTTCCGGAGGTGATTTGCACAAAGGTGCGCGACGGCAACAAACGCATCGTGCGCATGAAGGAGGGTGCGCCGCAAGGGCGCCACGTCGTCATCGTGGACGACCTGGTGCAGTCGGGCGGCACGCTGGCGGAGTGCGCGCGCGCGCTCAAGGCTGCGGGCGCCAGCAAGGTCAGCGCCTACGTGACGCACGCGGTGTTCCCGGGGCGCTCGTGGCAGCGGTTTGCAGAGGGCACCGTGCCCGAGGGAGACGTGGCATTCACGCACTTTTGGATGACGGACAGCTGTCCGCTCACGGTGAAAGATGTGGAGGGCAAGGCGCCATTCAAGGTGCTCTCGCTGGCGCGGCCAATCGCAGAGGCGCTGTGCTCGTAAGCATGGCCCTGGCCTGAGCGTTGCAACAATAGAATCTAGAGCTCTACTTGAGGTCACGAGGGAAGAGCAGTCCGTGCATTCATGAGCTCAATAGCTCTGTCACTCTTCGCTTCGCTGGTCTCTAAACGTCTTAAAGTGCTGGACAGCTGTGGCGGGTCTCGATTCGATGGTGCGGCATTTGGCCGCTATTATTGCTCATTTGTTCTGTCCAGTATGTTGCTCGGCGTCCGCCGCCGCTGACGGCGGCGCCGGGTACTCTGCTATGAGCTGAACGTCGTCAGCACCATCTGTGTCCGCATCGCGCTTATCGCCGGCACCTGAGGTTGCTGGCGATAAGCGCAATCGACCAGCGAAACGTCGGAGGTTGCTGACGTAGATGATGCTGATGAGGCGCAAAGACAGGAACAGCAGCGCGGAAGCAGATGTAAGCTCTCGCACTGTCAACCCTGCAGCAAAGGAATCGGGCGCGTTAGCGCAACAGCACCGTGGGCGCATACATCAGCAGCAGAGCAGAGTGGGGGGAGCTGAGAGCAAATCCAGCAAATTCAGCAAGCGGAGCGAGCGCGACAGGAGTCCCAGCACGCCATCAGACATCCAAGAAAGGTTGAACCCGCAGCAGCTCTCAAGCCGTGCGCCCCACGCATGGGCGGCGAAAGCTATTGAGTTTGGGACTGCGAATGTTGAGAAACGCCCGATAATGTTTCCTCATCGGCGGCTGAGTGCGTCCCGCTCGCGCACAGTGCCGCGCGCCTGTGTCAGTCCAGGACGGATATGCAGCATGGCACCGAAGTGCTCTGAGGGAATCCGAATTCATCCGTGTCCTCATCCACGAGCGGCGCACATCAGATCAGACTGAGCGGCACGCCTTGCATCAGGGTAACGAATGTGCTCAGCAGCACCAGCCCGCGAAGGCTGGTGATATCAGACTTGTTGAGCTTGTTCTTTTGATCCTCACCTGCAAGCGAGAGCCGTGCCAAGCCGCAGAGCGCTGTGTGGCCATCAGAGTGTGTAACAAAAGGTTGTATCAACAAGAGTTGTTCAGAAAAATCCGCTAAGATGTAGTTTTCGTCGTCCTCAGCCACGCGCAGAGCCAGAGCAGCCGAGCCGAGCGGCTGATTGCCGATGTTGCGTAAGATAGAGCTAATGTTTATCGACACCGGTCGCCGGTAGCACACCGGAACCTTGGACAGGGATAACTAAAATTTGAGTCGTCACTCGCAACCCAAACGGAGCAGAGCAGAGCAGAAGCGGGGGCGCTAAGGGCCTAGGTCAGCCACCGCAAACACACCTGAGTTGAGCGTCCACCGTGATCACTGCGCAGCGCAGGAGTGTCATGAGGGTGGAGGCGCTGCTGCGTGCTGTGCCGCGTCGCTGAGGAGGGCGGGCGGCTCCGTGAGAAGGCGACACGTTAGGGCAACGAGCTCGTGAGCGCACATCTCAGCCTCCAGCCGGCGCAGCTCCTTTTGCTTGGGCAGCGGCGGCAGCGCGGGCTGGCGGGTGAGCACCCAGCGCACGACGCGCTCGTCGGTGCGCAGGTCGTGCTGCAGGAAGCTGAGCGTCTTCGGGTTGGTGGCGAAGGACAGCTGCACGTACTGGCCCTGGTTGCGGGGCGCCCGGGGAGCGTCAGGGGAGTTGCGCCGCGGCGCGGGAGAGGCGCGGCGAAGAGAGGGCGCCGCGGCGCGGCACGGCCACGGCCGTCTCGTTGCCTGCCCTGGCGGCGGCCGGTCGCCCTGCCGCCGCACCGCGGGCGCTCGCGCCAGCACGCGCGCGCGCACCTGCTTGTGCGACTCGCCAGCCTTGCGGATCTCGTAGGCCAGCTCGCGCGTGCCGAAGCTCTTCACATCAGTCACCACGCCGCCCGCGTCCAGCACAGCCACCGCCGCGCGACGCAACACCTCACCAACCACCGCGCGCGGCGTGGCCGCCTTGACTATCGCAACCAGGTCGTACAGCGGCATGGTGAAGCGCCGGCGCAAAGCGCTCCGCTCAAAGCGCTCACCGGCTTGCCTGCGCCTGCCTGAGGGGCGCTATGCGCGCAGCGCTCAGACCAGCGCACGCCAGGCGACTGGGCGGCGGAGGCGAGGGTTTTCGCAGTGGCAATCTTCGATGGAGTGACAACGAGACGACGCACAAATTGGCACCTCGTCCCTCCGACACTCTCACGCTCACTTGCGCACCGGACGCAGTCCACTGTAGTAGTATCTCTCGTTTCACGCGCAGCAGCCCCGCTCAAATCTTGTAGACCATTGGGTCTTGGAACATGATGCGGTTCTCGGCGCTCATGCCCTCCAGCAGCTCAACCACGGTTTCACGCGCCGTTGAGCGCCCCAGCGCGCGCAGCCGCTCGCACACCTGCTCCACCGTACACTCATCCCGGTGGACCAGCAAGTCCACCAGGGCACGGTGGAACACCTCAGTAAGGGAGCCATCCACAGGCGCAGTCTCAGGCGGCGCCTCCTCCTCCTCCATTTCCGCATCATCCTCATCAGCCGCAGCGGGCGCATCCACCGCTGGCGTGGCGCCGTCGGCTGCAGCTGCGCGCGTGGCTTTGAGCTTTGCGGCGTCGCGGGCCTCCTTGGCGTCTTTGGCGTCGGCTTTCTTTGTCTCCTCCTCCTTCTCCGCACGCCGAGTGCTCACCTCCTCGGCGCCCAGCGCGAAGCGCATCACGTCCAGCGCAGCCTCCGCGTCCTCGCGACTCACGTCGTTGCCCAGGCGCATTTTGGCATGTGCAGTCGCCAGACGGATCATCGTCTCCAGCGTGCGCGCAGTGACGGGCAGCGTGGCGTTGCGGTCCTCGAACGCGCGACGGCGCCAGTCGGCGTACTCGCCGGCGATGTAGTCGCTGGCGGCGGGGGTGAGCTGCGGCTTGCGGGGGCGGTTCTTGGCAAACTGGATGTACTGTGAATGCGTGGGAGAGAGCGCGTCAGCGCCGCACATGCGCACATGGAGCGCGCGCATCGCCGCACCTTTTTGAGGAACGCCACCGACAGAGGCACTTTCCGCTTGCTGCCGCGCCCGACGGGCTTTGCGTAGATGCTCTTCTCCTCGCGCTGCGCACCCTCCTCAACCTCCTCATCGTCAGCCACGGTGCCATCCCCCTCCGCCCGGCCCTCCAGACCCACCGTGCCATCATCCCCCGGCGGTCGGTAGCTGTGCATGGCCAACACGTGGCTGGCGATTGCGCGGTCAGCCGCCGGGTTGGTCTGATCCAGCACCACGAACAGCAAATCAAAGCGGGAGAGCAGGCTGTCCGGGAGCGCCACGTTGCGTGTGACGGACAGGTTCATGTCGTAGCTGCCGTAGATTGGGTTTGCAGCGGCCACCACGCTGCATCGGGCGTTGAGAGACGCGTGGATGCCAGCCTTGGCGATGGTCACAGTCTGCTGCTCCATCACCTCGTGGATGGCCACCCGATCGGCGTCGCTCATCTTGTCAAACTCGTCGATGCACACCACGCCGCCGTCGGCCAGAACCATCGCGCCAGCCTCCAATCGCCGCTCTCCCGTTTCCGAGTCGTTCGTCACGGCCGCAGTGAGGCCCACGCCGGAGGAGCCGCGGCCGGTGGTGCTGATCGCGAGCGGCGCAACGTGCATGATGGCGCGAAGCAGCTGGCTCTTTGCGACGGAGGGGTCGCCCACCATGAGGCAGTTGATGTCGCCGCGCAGGTGGCCCCCGTTTTTCAGGTTCTTCTCCAGGCCGCCCAGCAGCAGCAGGATGAGCGCGCGCTTAATGGCCGCGTGGCCGCAGATGCTGGGCGCCAAACTGTCTCCGAGGAGCTCGAACAGCGCGCGCGTGTCGGTATTCTCCGCCAGGCTGCGGATGCGGCTGGTGGTGTCGAAGTCGAGAGCGGAAGAGCCCTCGCCGCGCTGGATGGTCTGCAGGCTGTTGGCGCACACCAGCGTGCGAAACACGCCGCTGGTTGCGGCGGCGCTTTTGGCGGGCACAGCCTTGAAGATTCCCACGATGCGCAGGCGGTCACCAGGCTTGCACTGGTCAACCAGGTCATCCTCCAGCACGATGTCCACGCTGCGCGGCAGCTGCCCTGGCGGCGCGCTCTCCGGCATCTCCTGCAGCGTGATGCTCTGGCTGTCGCGGTAGGTGCACAGCCCTGCGCGTGACGAGGCGAGTGAGAGGTTGGGTGCGGGAGCGCCGCATGTGATGCCCGTTCGCACCGTATTCGGTGGTCAGCACGTTGCCGTTCTCATCCTTGGTTGGGTACACGGAGCCGGTGGGCGCTCCGGACAGGCTGGTGACGTCACGGTACTCCTGGCTCTTGAATTGCCTGTCGCCGCGCCGGCGTTACGCCTGCGCGCACCGCCCAGGCGAACGCAGCGCGCGCGCACTTGGTTGCTGCGCAGTAGTGCACGGAGGTGACCACCTTGGGGCGCACTACAGAGCCTGGAGTGTCCGTTTGTGAGACGCGAGTTCAAACCCCGGGGCCTGGAGCGGCTCAGCGAGTGGCTCCAGGGCGCTGCGCACGCACATTTGGTGACGATGCCCTCCACCTGCACCAGCGTGCCCAGGAAGCCGGAGAGCAGCTCGCGCGGGGAGAGGCGGTGGAAGCCGAAGCTTGGGGCGCGAGCGCCAGAGTCAGCGTCAAGGCGCTTTACGGCCCGTGGGGCGTGCCAGCTGTGACTGCCCCGGCGCGCCGTGGCGTGCGTGCGCGTGCGCGAGCGCGTGCGCGTGCGCGTGGCGGGGCGCACCTTCCGACGAGGCCCACCTTGACGGTCTGTCCCTCGGTGAGGTACTTTGGGTCCTGGTTGCGGACCACCTCCTCCAGAGCCTCCTCAAATGGTACCAGGTACTCCGTTGGCGAACGCAGCAGCCTGGCGCGGCGGCGCGTCAACGCCGGCACCCCTTCCCGCGCGGCAGACCGGAGGTCCGGCTCTATAGGTCTTCTCGCACCGTCGCGCCAACTCCCCGCCGTCGAACGTGCGCAGGTCGTTGGCGTCCACCAGCAGACGCGTCTGCTTGCGAGCCATCATCTCGCGGATGCGGCCCACATAGTCGCCCTGGCCGTGCTGTGGCGGGCGTCAGCGTTCGCAGCGGTAGCGCTGCGCTTCACGCACGTCAGAGTCCAGGAACTCCGTCAGGCGCCGCTTGTGCTGCAGCCGCGTCTCCGTGGTGGCGTCCATGGTGACACAGCAAGCCCCGAGGGCGGCACTGGTGACATCACGTCGCTCGACGCTCGACGCTCGTCGAACTAATAACGCGTACGTATGTCTGCCCACGCGGCGCGACGACGGACGCAGGCACGCAGCAGCAGAAACAAAAAACGCCAAACGCGCTCGCCCTCGTGGTCTCGTGCGTGCCACTATCGTGCAAGACGCGCACACAGGCCGCATCCGGTTTGTCTGTGCCCCCGCTTGCGCTGTCTGTTGTCCTGCGCAGACGCAAGCAGCCCTCGTTTCGGGCGGAGGACGCCAGTGAGCGCCTCCTCGCTCGCGCGCCTGACACCCCAAAGCATCGGCGAGGCCATGGCGAGCGTGGCGCAGCCCAAGAGCTCCAGCGCTGCCGGCGGTTATCGGGTTGCTGGTCTTGAGCTGCCCTCGCTTCCCAACCTGCAGCTCCCATCGCTCTCGCTGCCCTCCGTGCAGTTGCCCAACGTGCCTTTGCCCAACGTGCCTCTGCCCAGCAGGGCGCAGGTTGAGGGAGCCACGTCCTTTCCCGGCGCTGAAAACGGAGTGAGCGCCGTGCCGGCGGACAAGGAGGGCGACCTGCTGCACGTGGCCCGCATGTTCTTCGGGTGGGAGGCTTCTGAAGGCTCCGCTGAGCAGCCCAAAGGTGCGCGCTGGACTACGCACGGTTGTCCTGCCGCCCGCAACAACACGCGAGACCACACCACGCCGTAGAGCGCTCACGCGCCCTACGCCAGCTGCTGTGGCCGCGCCCGCGGCTGCGCAAGGCGTGAGCGGCGGCAAGGCGGCGCCGGCCGTCGCGACCTCCTCACTAGAAAATCCGGCTCTTGCCGCCGCGTCGCCTCCGGGTGTCGACCTGCTGTCCGGCCTCACGTCCATGTTCACCTTCACGCCGGCGGTGCGTGGCGCCTGCGTCTCCCCACCGGCTGTGTCCTCTCCAGAGCAAAGCAACGCTCGCTGCGCCTGTTACGCGCTGACACTTCCCGCATAGCCTGCGCCTGCGCCTCCCGCGCCGGCGGTGGTCTCAGCGCCTCCGCCTGAGCGCGCGGGTTGGGTCACCGGGTGGATGGGCGGCTCTGCGGACAAATCCAGCGTCCCAGACACTGTGCCAGCCGCGCCCGCCGCGCCCGCCGCGCCCGCCGCGCGGCAGACGCAGCCGTCGCTGGTGCCGCCCTGGCTGGGCGGTGGCTCCACGCCCTTGCGCGCCGCCGCGGCGCCCCAAGCCGACAAGAAGGCCCTGCAGGGTGCGCTCGGGGCTGCGCCCGCCCCTGCCTCCGTGTACTGGCGCCGCGTGGAGCCCTGCGCGGGCGGCACCGCCCTGTCCGGCTCCGCGCTCAGCTGGGGCAACCTGTCGGACGGCGAGCAAACGCTGGTGCTGAGCTGTGCGCTGGCGCTGGCGGCGCTCACAGCCCTGGGAAGCGTGGCGCTTGGGGGCGCCCTGGCCGGGGCGCTGGCCTCCCTCACAGCCACCCTGGCCGACGGCGCAGCCAGCTGTCTGGGGCTGCTCGCCTGGGGCGTGGGCGCGCTGGGCACGCTGGTGCTGGACTCTCTGGCCGTGGCTGCGGCGCTGCTGGGGGCGCCCTTCGCCGCCCTGGGCGCCACCGCGCGCGCTGTGGGCCTCACGCGCGTCTACGAGACACCCCGGGGTGCGTTCCCAGTGAGCGCGGGCCTCGTGGCTGCGCCCAACCACTACTACCGCCACGCGCCCGGCGGCGCCGCCCTCGCGGATGCCGCAGTGGCACCCTATCTCCCCGCGGATGCCGCCAGGTACCTCAAGGGCGCCGTGAGATACCCCGCGCCCAGCCGCCCGCCGGGCGCCCGCTCGCTGCAGCACCGTAACGGGGAGGCTGCGGCGCAGGACCGCCGCGCGGAGCTGTTCCATCAAGGACGCTGCGGCAGCTCTCGGCCGGATGTGGAGCTCTGCGATGCGCTCAAGAATCGGCGCTGGTCGGGCGCAAAGGATGCACAGGGGCGACCGCAGCGGGCTGGCGTGCCGGTCACGCCTGTTTCGGCGCTGGCGGTAGGTGATTTCCCGGGGCGCCCGGGCGCCATCTACCCCAATTGGGCGCAGGCGGGGCACCTGGGAGGAGTGATGTACCCCCCACCGCCGGCGCAGGTGACCCCGCCTTTCGGAGGCGCCCCGCCCGGCGGCGCAATGGCACCCACCTGCGGCGCAGTGCCCGTGCAGACATGCAGCGCCGCGCCAGAGGCGGAGCTGCCCGTGTGCGGCGAGCCCGCACCAGAGCCTGTCGAGGCTATTGCGGTGGCGCCGTCGCAGGAGGAGGAGGATGATGCGGCCTACGCCACATGCGTCGCGGCTGTGGAGGCCGAGTATGCGGAGGAGGCCGCCGCCCCAGCCGCTGCGCACACCGCCGCCGCCGCTGCCGAGGCGATGAATCCCACTGCCGTGGCGGCCCCTCCGCCGCCGCAACAGGAGCCTGAGCAGCTGCGCGGCTCCGCCAAGGAGCGGGCGGCAGCATTCCTCAAGGCCAAGTGCGGCACCGCCGTCGAGGATGTCGCCGTCTGTACAGCGCTGCTGGATGCGCCCACCGCCATCGGCGCCGCCGCCGCGGTGACGCACGCGCCGGATGCGCGGCTGATGCGGCCGTCTCTGCTGTCTCGCATGCTGTCCTCCTCGCAGAGCAAGGAGGCCACAGCTGTTGCACAGCCGCCCGCAGTGACGCAGGCAGCCCCTGCTGCGGCCCCTGCTGCGGCCCCGCCGCGCGCGGCGGCCCCGGCGGGCGCTTGCGAAGCGGCGCGCTCACGGGCTGATGTGACCAACGCTGCGCTGCGGGCGGCGCAAGCCGCGCTGCGCATCGGTGTGACTTCCGCTGCAGACGCGCACACCGCCTGCCATGTCATGCTGGCCAAGGACGCGGGCACGGCGCAGAGCGGGCAGCATGCGGGGTGCGTGCGCTCGGCGGATGAGCTCAGCCGACTGGCGGAGCTGCAGTCGGCGCAGGTTGAAGCGCTGGCGGGCGAGACGCAGGACAAGCTGCAGGCCATCCTGCAGCTGTGCCAGTGACACTGGCGCGTGTATTGGTTCAAGATGTTGTGAGCTACGTGTTACCGCTTCGCTTAACTTAGGCGCGATGTGTGTGCGCGCGCTAGAACTAATAGATAGTACTAGATGGATATAATATCGTGTGCTTAGAGCTGAGTTGTTGTCACCGTCCTCGCCCCTTGCTCGGTTACACGAGAGATCTATGGGTGACGGGTGCGGGTGGGGTGGGAGTCTATGCCATCGCGGCTGCATCGCTCCGGCGCATGGTCGTGCTCGCCATCCATGTCCTCCGTCAAGATGCGGTGCGTCACGGGCTTCTTGGTCTGCACGGGCAGGATCAAGATGCCCTTCAGTCTCAGGAACAGCCTAGTCTCCGCGAACTGCCAGCTCACATAGGTGACGCTCACCATAATACACAGGGCGATGAGCATGGGCCGGCTAAAGCTAGCAGTGTTTCCTGTGTCAGGCGCCGCCGGGCCAGCGTTGAAGTATCTGTCATTGAGGTCACGAAAGACGGGCTTCCATTGGTCATCCACCTGAGTCGCCAGGATGGCGCTGTTGGCCCATTGTCGGAGAGGCGAGCCCGTCGGGTAGACTATGCCAAACGGGTTCAGCCTCAGCTTTGGACTGACGTGCATGTCCTTGAGGCCGTAGGTGCCCTTCATCCAGCTCAGGATGGGCGTGTCGGCCACAAAGGCTTGCAGCTCGCCGCTGAGCACGGCGTCGATGCAATCCGAAAAAGAGCGCGCCACCCAGCGCAGCTTATTGTCAGCCGCAACCTGTTCAGCCAGCGGGTAGTCCATCTCCACACACACCGGCAGGGTGGTGTCCAAGTCGCTGAACGAGTCCAGAACTTTCACAGACAGCTTTTCGGTCGTAATTGCGGCGGACAGCGCAGAGGTGAACGTGCTGCATGCGATCAAGCCAGTCAGCATCAGCAGACTGCACACAACTCTGCCCAGGTTGGTTTCGGGCACCACGTCGCCGTATCCAACAGTGCTGAGCGTGGTCAAAGACCAATAGACGCCTTCAGCGGGCGTATCCAGCGCCTCGTTGGTTGCGCCTTCCGCGAAGACGATCATCCAGCCACCCGCGAGAACGATCAGGAGGATGATCAGCCCAGAGTCAATAACCTGCGGCCCGGAGAGTGAGTCTAGTAGGGAATTCCCCACGGGAATGGATAGCGACGCAATTCCCAGCCCGGACTCAAAGTACGTCACGCTGAACTCCAGGCAGCAGCCGGAAGCCAGCAGCTGCGGCCCTGCGCCGCTTGTGAAGCCAACCTCGTAGTCTGCGTTTGCAAACAGAGCAGCGAATCCGCCCGCAGGCACCGCCGGGCAGTCCGCAGTGCATGTGAGACGCCCCAAGTCCAGTTCCGCCGCGCTTATTGCCAGGTCACAGGTTCCGTCGCGCACGGAGAGATACATCTTAAGGAAAGTGTCTGTGCTGACGAACTGCAGGTGTGCTACTCCCAGCACCTGTTTGAGGAGCAGCGACACATACTCCACGTCATAGCCCAGCAGAGGCACGTCCGTGTCGTTAAACACGCCGTCGGGCACCAGCGTAATGAGGCTGTCGTACGGAGGCTGCTCCGTGGAGCCAGCGGCGAGGACAGGCAACACATGCGGCGGATAGGAGGTGACACACACGCACAGCGTGTCGGGCGGCGTCCAGGTGCTGCCAGGGTACCGGTGCACGCTATGGGACAAGTCCACCGCGCCGCAGGGAACAGCCAGCCCCAACAAAGCGAGAATGCAGCTCAGAATGCTTCGCGAGCCCCGCCATGCTCTGCAACACTCACTGCGCCTAAGCGGCCTCCGCATGAGAGGCTTCGCAGCGCCAGCAATACGCGCTAGGGAGCGTGGCGCCGCGGCGAGGAAGTCAGCATTGGTGGTGTGAGGTGCGCAGGGCACTCGCAGTCCTTGTGCTGCGCACCTCGCTCCTCAAAAACTGGCAACGCCACAAAGCCCGCGCCACTCAACTCCGCCACGCCCACTGTCCGCCCGTCACAACGCAACTCCAGCTGCAGGGCGGGCGAAGGGGCGCACGCGTTTTGAAAATTCTACCGAAAGAAAACCCAAAGGGTATGACCTGGCACACGGCTCTACGAGCCGCGGCTGGTCCCAACTAAAGTGTGTAGTGATCGACTCAGCCGACCCCACTAGAGGGTGGACCAGGACCATGAGGAGGCAGGAGGAGACACGTGATGTTCGGTGTGAACGGTGTGTTCGCTTCGTGTTGAACGTGTTCGCCAGGACTGTTTCTCTGTGTTCGCCTGCCCTTCTCCCGGCGCCCTGGCCGCCTGCGGATGTTGTCGCGAGCGCCTGGCCCTGTCGCCCCCCCGCGGCTAAACTTGCGAGCGTCTGGGTGCCGTCCATGCGCACAGCCTCGCCGGCCCCACCCGCACCGACTGCGTGCCCGTGAGCCTCGTGAGCCTCGCCTCGTGCGCGCGCGCGCGGAGAGCGAGCAGCTGGGAGAGGCGTTTGCGTTTGCTGAACGACAGGCCGCGACGGACGAAGAAGCCATGGACGTCTCCAGCGAGAGCTGGACCAGCGACGCGGACTGGGCCAAGGCGCACGGCTACAGCGTGGACGGCATGGTGCGCGAGCCCAGGCGCTGCGAGCGTGCGCGCGACAACTGCGGGGGCTTTACTCCAACCGACGGTCTCTCCTCGTTGCGCGCTGTTGCCCGTGCGACGCCGTCTGACGCGCGCTGGCTGGCGGCGTGCACTCAGGACGTGGCGCGTGTGGACCCAGGGCTGCAGGGCCACGCGGAACACCTGCAGTACCGGTGGAAGAAGTTCATCGAGCGCCGGCGAGCTCTCGAGGCGCGTGGACCGCCTCCTTCCCGTCAGCGCCACGCGCAAGCTCACGCCTCCAACCACGCGCGGCGTCGCAGGACTTCGAGGGCGGGCTGGAGACGTTCTCGATGGTGCGCGGTGCAGCGAGGAGCCCACGAGATCTACGCCTTGAGAGGGGCTCACGCCTCCGCTCTCCCCTCTCACCGACTGACCCGCGTGTTGCCAGGGTTACCACAAGTTCGGCTTCCACCGCGCGAACGGCGCGACGGTGTACCGGGAATGGGCGCCCGCAGCTGCGGGCGCTGCCCTGATAGGCGACTTCAACAGCTGGTCCCCTGAAAGGCGCGCAGCCAGTCGTCCGGCGCGTGGTGCCGCATCCTGTTGTCTAACCTGGTTTTGAACTGACAGCCACAAGATGGAGCGGGACCAGTGGGGCGTGTGGAGCGTGCGCATCGCAGACGGCGCAGACGGCTCGCCCGCTATCCCCCACGGCAGCCGCGTCAAGGTGCAGCTCACGCGGCGCGACGGATTCCGCTGTGACCGCATCCCGGCGTGGATCACGTATGCCACTGTAGAGGCTGGTCGCATGGGCGCCGCATACGACGGCATCTACTGGGATCCCCCGGTTTCCTACACCTGGCTGCACGACGCGCCCCCTCGCCCGCGCGCGCTGCGCATCTACGAGGCGCATGTGGGCATGAGCAGCTCTGAGCCGGTGTGCAACAGCTACCGCTCATTTGCGGACGAGGTGCTGCCGCGCATTGCTCGTGGGGGGTACAACACGGTGCAGCTGATGGCTGTGCAGGAGCACGCGTATTACGCCAGCTTTGGGTACCACGTGACCAACTTCTTTGCGGCGTCGAGCCGCAGTGGAACGCCAGAGGACCTGAAGTACCTGGTGGACACTGCGCACGGGCTGGGCCTGCGCGTGCTGCTGGACATCGTGCACAGCCACGCCTCGTCCAACGCCTCGGACGGCCTGAACGGCTTCGACTTTGGCCAGGACGCCTGCGAGTCGTACTTCCACACCGGCGCGCGGGGCTACCACAGCCAGTGGGACAGCCGCCTGTTCGCCTACGACAACTGGGAGGTGCAGCGCTTCCTCCTCTCCAACCTGCGGTTCTGGATGTCCGAGTTTCGATTCGACGGCTTTCGCTTCGACGGTGTCACCAGCATGCTCTTCACTCACCACGGCATCAACCGCTCCTTCAGCGGCTCCTACAGCGACTACTTCGGCACCGAGGTGGATGTGGATGCGGTCGTCTACCTCATGTTGGCCAACGACCTGGCGCACCGTGTCAACCCAGAGGCCACCGTGATTGCGGAGGACGTGTCCGGCGCGCCTACGCTCTGCCTGCCGGTGGCGCAGGGCGGCGTCGGGTTCGACGCTCGGTTGGCGATGGCGGTGCCGGACTTTTGGATCAAGCTGCTCAAGGAGCGTCGCGACGAGCAGTGGGGCATGCACGAGCTGGTGGTCACCCTGTGCAACCGGCGCTACACGGAGCCGTCCATTGCATACGCGGAGAGTCACGACCAGGCGCTGGTGGGCGACAAAACAGTGGCCTTCTGGCTCATGGACAAGCAGATGTACGACGGCATGAGCACCCTGAGCCCAGCTTCGCCGGGCATACAGCGCGGCATTGCGCTGCACAAGGTGATCCGTGCGGTGACGTGCGTGCTGGGTGGCGAGGGGTATTTGAACTTCATGGGCAATGAGTTCGGACACCCCGAGTGGATCGACTTCCCTCGGGAGGGTAACGGGTGGAGCCACCACCACTGCCGGCGTCGCTGGGACCTGGCTGACGCGGACCACCTGCGGTACGGGCAGCTGGGCGCGTTCGACTCTGCGCTGCTGTCGCTGGAGGAGCAGTACCGGTGGCTGAGCCACTCGCACCAGCTGGTGACGGTGGCCAACGACTACGACAAGGTGGTGGTGGCTGAGCGGGGCGACCTGCTGTGGGTGTTCAACTTCAGCCCAGAGGGGGGCTACACCGACTACCCGGTGCCGGCGCCAGCGCCCGGCCGCTACGCCTGCGTGTTCGACTCGGAGCGCCCGCAGTTCGGCGGCGCAGTCGGGGCGCCTGAAGGGGAGGGACGCCAGCTCAGCGCCTCCCTGCCGGGCCTGGAAACCTGGGTGGGTGCCTACAAACAGGTGCCGCGGGAAGCCACGCTGCGGGTGAACAGCCCCGGGCGCTCAGTGCAGGCCTACGTGCGCTGCGGAGACAGCCTCGAAGGGGCGGCAGCGGCGCCCACGGAGGGTGCTGCGGCGGCGTGAGCAGCGACGCGAGCAAGAAAGAGGGAGAGAGACACCCATACTGAAGAGAACAAGGGCCCCGCAGACGCGTCATACACGAGTGCTGTGCTGCATGGGTCCCATTTGTCCGCAGCGCCACCGAGAGAGCACAAACAGCGCAGCACGCAAACGCAAAACAAGTGTTCTCTACTACAGCGCGTCGAAGGCCCACACGTCCACGTGCAGCACCTCGAAGTCATCCTGGCCCATGAGGCCCGGCGACGCGAACGTGTCGCAGTCGCCAGAGGTGCCCCTTGCGAGGTCACCGTCCAGCTTGAGCGCGTACGCCCCCCCGCCACCGACTGCAACCGCCTCCTGCTGCCCCATCTGGAAGTAGGCGTTGCGACCGCTCCACTTGAACGCCCGTATCTGGCCCCCCTCACCAGGCAGCAGGGAAAAGACGAAGCTCTCCCCCGTGCCGTAGTAGCGCGGAGCAACCCGCCATGGCTCGCAGCTGAACGCGCCACCCACACGACCCTCTGCGCTCTGCACCACCAGCAGCGTGGGCGCGCGCCCAGCACAGCGGCGAAACAGCGAGCGCAGAGAGATGCCATCGCGACGACTGCTGTACGCCAGGTCCCAGCGCGCCAAACGCGTGCGCCCCGGGAAACCCGCCGCTAGCGCGCGCACGTCTCGCTCCGTGAGCACGCTGTGGGCGGGCAGACCGCCGGGCGGCAGGCTGGGCAGGGGGCCAGGCAGCAGGTCGACGTGCGTGTCCGTGACAAGCTGCTCAGCGGCATCGCATTGCTGCGCCTCGTCCACGGGTGGATCTTCATCCGAGAAGGCACCCTCATCCCACTCCACTGGATGGCCGTCCGGCGCTAGAGCAGGCTCAGAGGCGAGTTCGGGCATGGTGGCAAGTGCAGATGCTGCGGATGCGGCGGCCGCCGCGGCGGCGTTGAGCGCGTCCCGGATGTAAGAGGCGCCCTGGGTGCAGGCTGCAAATGCCAGACGGCGCAGGTGGCCGGGAGTGCCCGAGCCGCTCTCGCGGTACACCAGTTCCCACTGGCGCAGTTCCACAGGCGGCACTTGCGCGTCGGCGGCGGCGTCGGCGGCGGCGCGGGGCAGGTCCAGGGAGCTGGCACGGCGCGGCACAGCGACGACGAGAGCCTCTTCCAGCGAGGCGCCCTCCTGTGCGCCGGCGGCCGCCGCGGAGCCCACCACGCGCTCGGGGGCGCTGGGGCGGCGAGCGGGCGGCGGGGGAGGCTGCTGTGTTTGGGAACGTTCCCAGACAAGGAACAAGCGGGAGCACGTGAGTCAGCAGCTTTCACCCCGCGTCGCGTTTCCCTTCTTGTCGCACCTGCTGGGCCTGCGGCGCGTCCACAACGGACGCGGTGGGTGGTGTGGGGCGCTCCCGCAAGCCCACCACGTCGGACGCAGCGACTCGCACTCGCAGCGTATGGAACTCCAACGCCCCACCCTGGGCAATCACCGCTGCGTCAACCTGTTGCGGGGGAGAGGGTGTGGCCCAGGGTGAGACGGCGAGAAACATGCGGGCACGCAGGTGGGCGTGACGCCGGGTGCGTACAGAGGAGCTCGGGGAGTGGCCCCCGCCCTGGTTGCCCTGCAACGCCAGCTTGAAGACGCGCCGGGGGAGAGCTCCGCCGTGGCTGCGGCGGCCGGGGCGCGGCGGAAGCGTGGGTGGCTGCAGCATGCAGGTTAGGTGAGGTCAGCGCACAGACCAGTGCCTCTTGGAGGCCGAAGATAGCGCGCACCTGCGCTCCGTGCGCCTCTGCCAGCGCGGCGCGCAGGCTTTCCGCTTCGGCGGTGACGGCCGCGAGCGCGGACTGCAGTCGCAAGTGGTCCCCTTGCAACACCGACAGCGCTGCCTCAGCCTCCTCCAGCCGGCGGTATGTCCCCAGCAAGTCGTCGGACATGCGACGGACCACGCCGAGACACAGCAAGGACGGGCTACACAGGGCCCCGCGAGGGACACTGGATGTGACAATGCTGGGGGCGGGGCGGGCGGGGGGCGGGGGGGGTGACCGCAGGCGGGGCCACCTGCCGCCTGCGTGCGAGACCAGCGAGAGTGCCTTTCTCGCCGCGGCCCTCGCCTAGCGCGTGCGTGCGCCACGCGTGCGTCGCACACGCGCGCGCGCTCGGCGGGCACAAGGAGGGGCACCAGTGTCAAAGCAGAAAGCACTCCTATGCGTCGCTCTACGAGGGCCGCAACGGCGGATGAGAACGCCGGACACGCCACGAGCTTCACACCCGGGGGAGGAGCGCGCTGCCTCTCGCGTGCGGGCCGGGCGCCGCTCACGGAGCTGGGCCAAGGTGCTCGTAGCGACTCAGCGGTGCTCTCCCCGCTATGGAAGACTGTGACGGTGCGCAGTCACTCCTGAAGGGCGCGCACCGCGCGGGCGGCGCCGTGCCGCCGCGCGGGCCCGGCGCGCACACGGCAGTTCCGACTTGGGCACACACTGAGTTCTCCCTTCTCCCAGGCGCGCACGGTGGCGCCCACGCCGCGTAAGGGCGCTCGCACCAACCGCTGTCAGGGCGGAGGCTCAACGTGCCACGCGTGCCGGCGCAGCGGCCTTACACACGGCAAATCTGTCTACTCGTCCACCTGCTGCTGTGTGCGCCGGAGCACCTCCATCATAGCCAGGTCTACCTTTCACACCGCGTGCCTGGGAGCCCTCTTTCCGGCTCATTACATTAACGGCACCTGCCCTGTGTGCGCTGGTGACTGCAAGTGCTCCAACCCCATCAGCGGCGTGGAGTGCGACACGTACATTCGCAGCATGAAAAAGAAGGCGTTGCGCGAGAAGCGCGGGCGGGGCTCGGCGGCCTTGACGGCGGAGGATGAAGTGGAGAACGACGAGTCCACTGCGCCTCAGCAGCAGCAGACCGCCAAGCGCGCCCGCTCCGCCACTCCCGACGCAAGTGCCAGAACGCCCCAGCGGCCCCGGAGCGTCACGAGAGGCGGCGCCGCCTTCGTGACCCCCGCCGCCTTTGCCCCGCACTTTGCTCGCCCTCTCACTGCCCCGAGCGCGGAGCCGCAGCAGCAGCCTCCGCTCCAGGCGGCACGCCCCACACCGCCACACTTCTTTGCAGCGCTGAGCTTCGATGCGGCGTTGGAGACCCCTCGCGCACAGCACGATGCGCTGCTGGGCGCGCACGCCGAGCCGCCCTTGCTGGGTCCCCGGGCGTCCCTTTCATCGCGGCTGGGCGCTTTCTCGCGCCTGGAGGAGGAGCAGGATGCGCTGAAGCAGGATGCGCTGGAGCGCGCCTTTGTGGTTGGGGGGTGCTTTACCCCAGGGCGGGCCTCACTCGGGGACTCCGGTCTCTTCAATGACAGCCAGGAGGCGCTGAGCGGGCCAGATGTAGCAGGGGAGGATGCAGCGTTCGATGCGAGCAGCTTCCTGCTGTTCGACGACGATGAAGATGACAGAGAGGGGCGGCTTGGCTCGCAGCAGCTGTTTTGCGCGGAAGATCTCTCGAGAGAGAGCCTGCCGCCAGCGGCGCAGCGCCTCAGCTTCGACCAGTGGCGCTGAACGCAACGAGTCGGTCTCTTGGGGGGGCTGCACGCAGAGACGGGCGGCCTGAGCTCGGCTCGACGATACCGCCTCGCTGAGAAGCGACGAGAATGGGCTGCGAAATGTATACTTGACGCACGCAATAGAATTTGGCACCAGCGGTAGATGGGTAGGCCCCGCCTCCTCGGTCCTCGCGCTGCCCAGGTGCCCAACACCCGAGGAGGAGTTTGCGAGTTACTGGCAACTGGCTCCCTATTTAGACCAGCTCGCCCCGTGTCCGGCCCGTGTCTGCCCTGTGCCTGTGAGTAGCAGCTGCGCAGTCGCGGGCCTCCGTAGCCATGCACGAGCACGCCACACGGCGCAAACCTCGCCACGCATTACCCCAGGAGGAAGTGAAGCCTGAGCCGCGTGTGGACTCCGAGGCGCCCACATTCGTGCCTTCCACCTGCGAGGCTGTGCCCGAGGACGGGCAGCACTGGATCGCTCTGGTGAGTGCCCCTGCGCGCCTCTGCAGAACGCGGCGTGTGCCCGGCGGCTGTGGGCGCACGCGGCCCATTTGCACCCCGCCTGGCACGCGCGTGCTCAACGGCTCGCACGCCTCGCGTTGGCGAGGTGTTGGCTGCTCGCGCCACTGTCTTTCGCCTGCGCGCACAAAGGGGAGAGGACGGCAAAGGCTGACTGCCGCGTGAACCTCGCAGGCACGCACCGCTCCTATGACGCGCCCCAACGGCGAGCGCAACTTCGGCGGCCAGGGCGGCACTTGCCACCACTGCCGTCGGAGCAGCGGTGCGTCGCGCGGGGCAATGCTCACCTCCAGCTCCTGCCAGTGCGCCCGGCGAGGCAAGAAGAAGAGCTACTGGCACGCCAACTGCCTGCGCTTCTACCCAGACCAGCTGCTCAGCGCGGAGTGCCCCTGCTGCCTGGGCGTCTGCTCCTGCTCAGGGGGCACAGTGGTGTGCGCCACTGCGCTGCGCTCCACGGGCGACAAGAAGCGTCGCACCACCTGCGGCGGCAGCAGGCAACGCGTGGTGACGACGCCGGAGCTGTCGCCGCAGCAGGCGGGTCCGCGAGGCGCCGCAGCAGGCGTGCGGCGGCTCAGCAAGGCGCATGCCGAGCAGGATGACCACTTCCTGCAGCCTGACGCGGGCACGCTTGAGGACGCAGTGGCGGTGCTCATCGGCCTCACGCCACCCTCATCGCAGCGCGCAGCGGTCGGTAGCTGAACAATGCGCCGCCCATCTTCTTGAGTGCTAGTAATGGATTCTACGCCTCCCGCATCTGCTCTCAGCTTCACAGTTGTGTATGTTTCAATTCACACGCAGCACAGCAGTCACAGGCGTCTCGCTTGGTGGCCGGTGCGCCTCAGCGCTGCGTGGGGCTCACCATGAGGCCGGTAGCCTCAGAGCCAACCTTTCCCAGGTCGCACAGCGCGCACACGGAACCGACGGCGGAGGGCGCGTGCTTGGCGCCGCAGCAGGGGCAGGCGGCCTCCTTGTGTCCCCGGTAGATGGGCGTCAGCGTGGCCGCGCAGACGACGAAGGGGTTGCGCGCGTCGTAGGCGAGCTCAACCTCGTCCTTGGACGTGCGCTCGCAGGTGGCCAGCAGCTGCTTGGCCTGCGCAGCCACCGCCTGGGGCGGGTTCAGCTCCAGCAGGCGGCGGGCGAAGCCGGCGGCGGTGGCGTAGTTTTTTAGCTTGAAAAAGACAGCCATCGCCGAGCGCAGCGACAGTGCCAGGTGCACCGGCTGCAGCGCGCAGTGGGTGAAGTAGGCGGCCAGCTCCGCGTTGCGCACGGGCTCATCCTTGAGCTCCTTGCGCTTGAGCTCAACCTTGAGGGCCAGGGCGTAGTCTCGCGCCACAGCCTGCAGCTCCTTCACGTCGTCAACCTCCTTGCGGCTCTCAACCACCAGCAGCGGGATGGCGTGCAGCATGGAGGTGAACACCTTGAGCGCCTCCGTGAACTTGCCCTCCGTGGTCAGCTTGTACGCGCCCTTCAGCTGATCCTCCAGCGAGCTCAGCGTCAGGAACAGCGCAGGCGACGCGGGCGGACCCGCCGGTCCGTCCGGAGACCACCCGCGACCCAGCGGCAGCACCAGCGGCGCCTGGCCGGGCTGCAGGGGCGGCAGGTGGGCGTGGCTGGCCAGCGCCAGGTCCAGCATGAGCGCCTTGAGCGGCTCGAAGTTGACCACTCCCAGCTGGCGGGCCAGCAGGCGGCATGCGGTGTCGAACGCGCCGGCTGCGGCGTGCTCTCCGGCGAGGGAGGAGCGGGATGCCCACTTGTTGGCATCCGGCTGCCCAGGCGCCGGGGCCACAAAGAGGGCGCCGGTGCCAGGCGCGTCGCTGCCGGCGCCGCCGCCAGGCGCGTCTGGGGGCAGCTCCAGGTCTTCCATCTCCCAGCCGCCGTCCTCGCCGTCCGCCCCCTCAGCCGCCTCGTCGTCGCTGCCAGCCTTGCCGCGGGGCTCCAACCCCAGATCCAGCTCCTCGCCCCATCCCGCGCCGCCGGCAGCCTCCGCATCCTCCAGGCCCAGCGTGATGCCGCCGCCGGCGCCGGCGGCGGCAGCGGAGGAAGAGGAGCCCACGTCCAGCAAGCCCGCGCCGTCGAAAAAACCCTTGGAGACTGTGAGCAGCGGCCAGTTGTCATCGCGAAGGATGGGCGGCGGCGGCTGCAGCAGCACAGCCTCAGGGTTGAGCTCAGGCAGGGGCTTGCCAGCCTCTGTGAGCACAGCGGCCAAACGCGCAGCCTCTTCCTCCAACCCGTGCGTGGCGGCAGCCACGTAGGCCAGAGGCAGCTGGCCAGCCTCCTCCAGGATGCGCACCCGCTCGCGCACATCGCCCAGGTAGAGCGCATTGTGGAATCTGCCCATGATGTCGCCCCGCATCTCTGCAATCTTCAGCATCTTGGCCAGCTTCTCCGTGTTGCCCGTGATGAGGTAGAGGAAAGAGAGGCGCTCGAAGTTCTTGGTGCGCTGGTAGGCAAACTCCACTATCTGGTGGTTGCCCTGGCGGAGGGCCTCCACACCCAACCTGTGCCACGTCTCCTTCTCGTCCAGCTCCTGCGCAGCTGCCAGCGCAACCTCGATGTTGCCGCACTCCACCGCCAGGCTGAAGCGGGTGCGCTCATCCTTGACAAAGTGCAGCGCTACCTCTGGGAAGCCCTTGTGCTGCAGGTAGGCGATGATGCTCTGCCCGCACAGCGCGTTGCTCTTGATCATGCCCAGCACTGCATCATACTTGCGCTGCACGAGGGCGAGCTTGAACATGTACTCGCTGGAGTCGATCGCGATTGCGCGGTTGCGCCCGTCTCGGTCTAGGCAGTGCACCGTGCCGCCAGCCACGCGAGTGACGTAGACGGGCGTGTCCAGCGTGCGGATGATGCCGCTGTCTCCGTTGGGCAGCGCGTACTTGATGTGGTTCAGGGTGGTGTACACAAAGACGCCGTACTCGTCCCAGGCGCCGCTCTTCACACGGATCGTCTCGTGCACCGTGCAGCTGTGGCCCAGCTTCTTGTCCGCAATGACGATGGCGTGCTTGCTCAGCAGCGCAACCAGCGCGCCGTCGCCGCTCCACACCACGTACTTGACGTACGGCGTCGCAAGCTCAGCCACAGTCACGCGCTGCTGCACGTCCAGCAGAATCACCTTGTCCTCGCTGCGGCACAGCAGATTGCCGGTGCCCGCGTAGAAGATTGCGTCGGTGCCGGCGCAGGGGGGGGCCATCTTCTTGGTCAGCTCGTTGCGCAGGTCCTTGATGAGGATGGCGTGGCTCGCCTTGTCGAACACGGCGAAGCGGTTTCGTGCCACAAAGGTGGCGTGCGTGCCCGCGCCGCGCTTCGCCTCCGGCGGCTCGCTGCGCCCGCTGCTGTCCTTGGGCACCAGGTGCAGCTCGTAGCTGCCGCCGTCGCCGTCCAGTGACACCAGCACCGCGTTCTCGGCCGGGTTGTAGCTCAGCGCGCGCGGCGCACCCCCCCCAGTGGGCGAGCCGGGGCGCTTGATGCTTACCAGCGGGTTGTCGCGCGAGCTGGCGTACTCAAAGGCTCGCAGGTAGCGGTCCTTGACGTAGAACAGCGTGCCTGCGTGGGCAGCATAGGCTGGGCGCTCCCGCTCCAGCTTGAAGACGATCATGCCACTGTCGTGCCCAGCAGCCAGCAGGTTCACCTCTGGGTGCGCAGCCAGGATCCAGAAGCGGTCGTGCTCGCGGCGGAAGGTCTGCACGCCGGTGCGCTTGCTCATGTCCCAGACGCGGATGGACTTGTCTTCCGAGTTGCTCACGATGATGTCTGAGCGCGCGTGGAACATGACGCAGCTCACGTTGTTCACGTGGCCACGCAGCGTGTCAACCTCCCACGCCTTGGTGTCGTTCATGCGCCAAAGCTTCACCTGGCGGTCGTCGGCGCCGGAGATGATGAGCGGCAGCGTTGGGTGGAAGGCGGCCCAGTTGACGCCCCGGTCGTGGCCCTCCAGCACGTACTTGACCACCGCGTCACCGCCGCCGAACAGGTCCGCGTTCATTTGCTGCAAGCGGGTACGGGCGTGAGAGGGAGTTCGGACATCTCGAAGCAGCCCGAGTGGCCGCGCACGCACCTGCGGCAGGCGCATCATGTCGTCCGCCGCGCCGGGCGTGATGTTCTTCTTGCGGAGGCCGGAGATGTCCCAGACGCGCACGGTCTGGTCTAGCGAGGCAGAGACGACCAAGTCCTCCTTCGGGTGAAAGCTGGCGCACATGACGTAGTGGTTGTGGCCCGTCAGCACCGTCACGCACTGCCGCGACTGCCAGTTCCAGATGCGGATCGTCTGGTCGTCGCTGGCGGACACAACCCACGGGTACTCTTGGTGGAACTGAACCGTGCGGATGTAGTCCAGGTGCCCCAGCAGCGTGAAAAGGCAGCGTCGCAGCTTGTAGTTCCACACTTTGATCTTGTAGTCGTCGCCTGGCGGTGAGCGAGCGCGTAGGCGCGTCAGGACGGGGGACAAAGCAAGCAACCCTAGTGCACTGCACTGCACTCCCTGCGGGCACCGCACGCGCCTCCGGACACGAACAGCGGCTGGCTCTTGTGGAAGTGCACGCCGCGCACGGGGCCGTCGTGCTCGTCAAAGCGGTCTATCAGTGTGCCCATGCGGAAGTCCCAGAGCTGCACCACGCCGCTGTGCAGTGACGCCAGGATCCATGGCCGCCGCGGGTGGAAGGACAACCCCTTCACGCGGTTGCTCTTCGTCTCAAACTACGGCCGGCGGAGGCGTCAGAAGCGGCCCGTGGCGTGCTGTTGACGCGACTGGCAGTCCCTCGGCGCGCAAAGCTCTCGCGCGCGCAGCTGCCAGCGCACCTTGGTCAACATGGCTGCGCCCGCCTGCACGCCGCGCGCCACGCGCGCCGCGTGCGTGAGCTCGCCGGGCGCACGTGAGTGCCAGTCAGTCCCGGGCCTCCCGGCCAAATATGGGCGGCGCGCCCGTCAAAGAGTGCCTCTTCGTGTAGCCTCCATGCTGCCGCAGCGCTATGGTCATGCGCGTGCAGGCCCTCGTGGGTGTGGCAGCCTTGCTTGCGCTGCTCGCTCTGGCCTCGCGAGGTGCGTGCAGGAGAGGCGCTGACCAGTTGCTCTCCACTCAGCCTCTCGCACCACAGGGAGTCCAGCCGCTCTGAGCGGAGACCCGGCCATCTATGGCTCACCGCTGGTGACTCCCGCGCCCGAAAACCCGCTTGACGCGTCTGGGGAGAGCTTCCACTTCACCGACGAGCGTGGCACTTATCAACACCTCGCCTTCACACCTGGGAGCAGCCGCGTGAGGCCGTACGTCAACGTGTTGTTCACAAAAGCTGGAAACCTGCGCAGCGGCGACATACACCAGTGTGAGCAGCACAACGTGGTCCTGTACGGCCACTGCGAGCTCACGCAAGTCCTCGGTGCGTGCCCTTGCAAAGGCAACGCTCGCCCGGCTGAGTGCGTGCCCTTGCAGGCGGGCGAGAGGTTGTAAGCGTGCTTCACGGAGGCGATGTCGTGCGCATTCCGCCTCACGTGCCGCATCTTTATGACTATAAAACGGACACGCTGATGACAGAGACGTGGCGCACAAAACAAGGCGAGCCGTGCGCGTTCAAAGCTTGGTTCTATGCGCCGCTGCGTGAGCGAATCCCGAAGGCCAGCCAGCAAAAGACGTTTGCGCGGGACGGTGACGATGGTGGACGCTGAATGTCGCGCCTTAAACGCCATCCACGTTACTGGTGCCCGATACGACCTTGCCAGCCTGCAATGAGCGGCATTCGAGCGTCACAGCAAAGGATCACAGCGACCAGCGAGCACATGTCATAGGCATTCCATGCGCATCTCTTGCAGGCATCGCTCAGCAGTTTTTGCTAGCATCCATGTCGTCCCCCAGCCCGTCATCGTCTATCGTCGTCCGACGAGGCGACCCCGGGACCAGATTTAACACGCCCCGCCAGCCCTTCAACCGCTTCCCTTTGCTCGTCGCACAGCAGGCGATGGAGGCCGAGCCCACTACCGCCGAGGCGCCCGCTGTGGAGGCGGCGCTGGCGGATGCACCAGTGGACCGCACCTTCACTCATACTTTCACACCCGTCTCCGGTGCCTGGGCTGACGCAGACGACGAGGAGGAGGAAGTTGGCGGCGCGCGTGCACGCCACATGGAAGAGATGCAGGAGAAGTACAAGAGCAGGTGCGGAGTCGTGCAGGGTGCTAGGGCATGCTTCTCACCGCTGCCGGACCTTTCCCGGCAGGTCCGACCGCTTTGGCACAGCTCTGAAGGAGCCGTCAGGCGTGCACTCGCTGGATAGCGCGCTGGGCGGTGGTAGTGGAGGCAAAGGGCGCGGCGCGGCTCCTCGTCTGAGCCGTCTGGAGCTGATGGCGAAACGTCGCGAGGAGGCGACCAAGAAGAACCGCGGCTTCGCCACGGGCTTTGACATTCTCAGCGAGGAGGAGAGTCGCAAGCGAGAGGAGCGAGCTGCGCGGTACGGCGCGGCGCTGCTCGGGGACGCACCCTCAGAGGCCCCGCTGGCTGTTTTCGAGGAGGCGGCCGCGAAGCGCGCAGCGCGTGCGGCCAAGTTCGGGCGCGACGCGGCTGCGGCCGCTGGCGGCGTGGAGGTTGGAGCTGACGTTCTGGAGCCGCGGCGAGACGCGCTAGGCGACGCAGAGGTGCGCCACGAGTGCGTGTACCTGTACGGAGTGGACACCATGTCCACCAAGGACTGCACCAAGTACTTCGCCGACTTTTCTCCAGTCTTCGTGGAGTGGATCAACGACAGCTCCTGCAACGTCGTTTTCGCAGACGCCTACACGGCAAAGCGCGCCATGCACGGCACAGGCACGCAGGAGGCGCCCACGGTTGGCGCTGAGACTGCGGCTGCGGCTGACGATGCTGCGCCGATGGAGGGCGGTGACGCTGCTGCGCAGCCACACCCGGAGTGTGCGTGGCGCAAGGGAGTAGATTTCATCAAGGCTGATGGATCCCACATCCCGCTCTGCTTCCGGCTGGCCACAACCGACGACGTCAAACCCGACGGAGAGACAGTGAGCCGCTACCTGTGGTGCGGCGGCGCGCGCCCGCCGCCGCCCGCGCGCCGCGGACGCGCATCGGCGGGCAAGAAGCGTCGGCGGCGTCGGGATGATGATGAGGGCGATGGCGATGGCGACGTCTTTGAGGAAGGAGACGGAGAAGCCCCCATGGATGCTCAGGCAGAGCAAGCGGGTGGAGATCTGCGCGAGGAGCTGAAGAGGCGCCGCGCAGCCGCGCCAGAGGCTGAGGTGGTCCCTCCTGCGGTCGATGCGCCCATGGATGTGGGCGAGCAGGCGGCTCAGGATGCGGCTTCCGTTGTCACTGTGCCAGCGGTGCTGCCGCCAGGTGACTTGCGCGTCAGGCTGGAGCACGGGCTCGTGCCGGATTTTGGCAACGACGGGCTGTGAGCGGGAGACGTGTCATCACTCCGTCATTCCTCACTGCCTCTTGCTATTGCCGCCAACGCGACTCCCAATCCAGCCGTCTGCGCGAGCCCCGACGCTACGCACCCGCACATCACTCCCTGCACCATGACCGCCGCCGCCGCCGCCGCCTGCACCGCCAGCGGCTCAGCCTCGACAGCCTCCGCCAGCGAACTGGGGCCCCGGGTAGGCTTTCCTGCGCGTCTTGCGACCAGCAGCGCCGCATAGGCCTCCTTGAGCGACAGCGGCGGCACATCATAGCCAACCGCATCCGGCGCCTGGTCAACGCTCGCCCCGAGCGGGTGGCTCATCGCAGCCTGCTTGGCAGACCACATGGCGATGCGCTCACCGGGCCGCAGCCAGGCGCGCCAGTGGGCGTCGAACTGCGCAGGCGGCACGCCCTGGGCAGTGGCCGCCTGGTGCGAGATCCACAGCGAGTCCGGGGCGTCGCTGGCCGCCACCACGGCGGCGAGCTGCGCGCGCACGTCTTCGCAGCCGCAGTCCACGAACGCCTGGAACACCTCTCCCGTGTGCCGCCGCAGCGCCGCCCACTGCAGCAGCCGGCCGCAGTAGAACTCAGCGTAGGCGTAGACGCTGGGCTCGTGCGTGTCCAGCCCACGCCTGGCCAGCGCCTGCGACGGAGTGGTGCGCTCCCGCTTCTCGTGCCGCCGCACGCTGCGCGGGTGTGACTGCACCTTGTCCAGCTGCTTCTCAACCAGCGCGTCAAACGCCGTCAGCAGACGACTGACCGCCGCGTCGCAGACAGGCCCGGGCTCCACCGCTTGGAGCACTCGAGCCACGCACTCCACCGTGCTCAGGCAGTTCTCGGCGGGCTGCTTGCGGATGCGGTACGTGCTGCGTTCCTCTGGAGCAGGGGACAGTGCGTAGCGAGGCAGCGTGGCCAGCCAGTCGTTGTGGCGCAACATGCGTTTCGCCTCCGCCCAGGTGGCGTCGACAACCACCAGGGTGGACGGCGCGCTGCGGCTCAGCAGAGTGGAGCCGGCGCCAGGAAACAGCAGACCGGCGTCAGCAGGCAGCGTCGGCGGCCGCGGCAGCCGCTCGTCTGCGTCTGTGTCCCAAGACAGCGTGCAGCGCTCGAGGCCCAAAGACGCCAGACGGCCTGTGGAGATTGCGTTGAAGCGCTCGCTCCGGCTCTGTACCACGTGAAAGGCTGTGCGAGTTTGGGCGCCGCCGTCCTCAGGCAGGTAGTCGCAGAGACATAAGGCACGGTCGCAGCGACGACACACGGTGCGCGAGGCTGGCCTGGGCGGCGGAGCCGGCCGCCGCAGCCTCGGAGCCGGCGGCGCAGGCACAGTGCCCTGCTCGGCTGCCACGCCTACGCCGCACGATACGCAGCGCTGCATCGACACTAGCAACGCGGAGGCCGAGTGGTTTGATAAAACTCAGACATCCCTCCTCCTCCCTCCTCAAACAAACTCCCAGGTGAGTTCCGTGCCGCTGAGATCTAGGTGCTGCAGCGCCGGCAACGTGGTGAGCTTGAGGGGCACCCGGCCACGCAGCCTGTTTCCCTCAGCCTTGAACCAAGTGAGCCGCTGCGCGCTGCCAAGCGCGGCTGAAAGGCTGCCGCTCATGACATTGCGGCCTATGTCCAGGTGCTGCAGCTGCGTGAGACCCGCCAGCGCATCGCCCGGGAAGGTCCCGCCCAGCGAGTTGCCGCGCACGTCCAGGTGCGTCAGGGCGCGCCCAGCGCCAAACAGCGCCGGCGAGAGCGACCCCGTCAGCGCATTGTGCGCCACATCGAGCACTTGGAGAGGCGCCCATGCGCCCGCCAGCATCGCCACATCCGCCTCTGCGTCCGCAGCCTGGTCGCCAGACCCGCCAGGCAGCGCCCCCCGCAGCGCGTTGGAGCTCAGGTTGAGCAGCCTGAGGTGCGCCAGCAGCAGCAGCGCATGCGCGGGTATTTGTCCGCTCAGCTGGTTGTCGCTGAGGTCCAGGTGGCGCAGCCCGCGAGCGCGCCGCAGCGCAGGCTCCGGCAGCTGGCCCGTGAAGGCGTTGCCCGCGCACGCCCACACGCGCGCGGAGGGCGGCGGCGCCGGCAGCGGCCCCCCCAGGTGGTTGTGGCTCACGTCCAAGACGGAGAGCGAGGCGTGCGCTGAGACGCCGGTGGGCACGCCGCCCTGCAGGCGGTGATTCCATGCCACGTCAAACAGCCGCAGCTTAGGTGGTCCCTCCACGTGGCACAGCAGCGAGGGGGGCAGCGTGCCCTGCAGCCGGTTGGCCGCCAGCGACAGCACCTCCAGGGCTTTCAGACCAGCTAGCGCGGCAGGCACGCCCGACTCCAGCGCGTTGTGGCTCAGGTTGAGCAGCCGCAGCGCATGCAGGTTGCCCAGCGCGGCAGGCAGCTCCCCGGACAGCTGGTTGGCCGACAGGTCCAACCACTCAAGCGCGCTCGCGTTGGCAACGTCCCCTGGAAGAGGCCCGCCCAACCTGCATCCGCGCAGCGCCAGTGCGCGCAGGCGCGGCAGGCTGAACAGCCCCCTGGGAATGGAGCCCTGCGTAGCGACGAGGCTGTGAGCCGGGTTGCAAGCACTCCGGCGAGGGCAGCAGGCTGGTGAGACACGCGTACCCGAAGGTCCCCGTTTCCGGACAGCTCCAGCACCTGCAGCGCCCTGAGCGCCTCCAGGGCGAGCGGCAGCGTTCCCGCCAGCCCCCAGGCTGGCAGGCGCAGGGCGACAACGCCCGCGGTGCCCTGGCCGCCGCAGGTCACCCCCGCCCACGCGCAGTGGGTCGCCTCGGAGCCCCAGGAGGCGACCGCCTGGGGCACCCAGGCAGCCCCGCCTGCCGCCTTGTAGAGCTCCAGGAGGGCCCGCCTTTCTGCGAGCGCAGCTTCTCTCGACGCAGCCAGCTCGCCCAAGCCGGAGGAGCCCAGGTCCGACCAGGGCAGCGGCGCGGGCAGGTGAGGGTCCCCCGGCGGCGGCGGCGGCTGGAGCGGCTCGGCGGCGGCGCAGGAGGAGGGCTGCGGAAGCAACGGGGGGTACTGTGGGGAGCCAACAGGCGCCTGTCGCACGCCCCGGTGGGTGAACAGCTTGCTCTCCCGGTCAGCCTCCGCGTGCACCGCAGAGGCGACCAGCCTGGCCGCCACGCCGCGAGCGTGGCCGTCGCTCAGAGACGCCTCCACCGCAGCCTGCTGGCACAGTCGGTGCAGAAGCGACTGCAGGGCGCCCACGCGCTGCTGCCAGCTGTCTTCCTCACCGTCCAAGCCGCAGCTGACCCCGCCCAGCCGTGACTGGCACTCTATGCGTGCGATGCGCAGCACGGCAAGCACTTCTCGACTGGTCTCCCTTTCCTCCTGGAAGATGTGCGCCGACGAGCCGCAGGGCACTGCCAGTAGACCCGCGAGAGCCGGCGAGAGACGCTGCAGCTCTGAGGATGTGGACCAAGTGGCATCCTCGGCAGGCGCTTCCAGCGCACCCGGAGCTGAGCACAGCGCGGCTAAGCACAACAGGCGCAGCCACACCACCGCCCCCAAGTGCATGTATTTGGCGCCCACCACTCCGGAGTTGAGACCACAGGCGGGGGCGTCGACGTGCGTCAGGCTAACACGCGGCGCGGCGCTGCTGTTCGAACGCAAGTTTGCACGCCCTCCGCTCGCGGGCTCTGTGAGGGGGCGCCATGTCGTCCTCACTGCTGTTGTTGCCCGCGCCGGGCTGCACTGCCCGCCGTGGCGGTGGCGCCATCCGCAGATCGCGTGCAGGCCGCTGCGTTGCCAGCGCAGACGCTCCCAACGAGAAGGTCTACGTCGGCAAGGGGAAGTACATTGACGCGAAGCCCGAGGGCATGCCGGTGCGAGCTCCCTCGGAAACGGCGCTCTATCTTAGCTCTGCGCCACCATCCTTCTCATCTTCTCACACGCTGCACCCCCCAATGCAGGGCCGCGACCCGGGCGGCTTCACGGGAGGCTGGGCAGGCGGCGAGAAGGGCTTGAAGGAGGGGAGCTGGGCGGCCGGGTGGAAGGAGGGTGAAGATCCCGCTCAGGCCCCCCCCTCTGCCAAGGCGGCCCCCGAGGCTGCGCAGGGCACGGGCAAGGACACCATCTACGTGGGCAAGGGCCGCTTTGTGCGCGACGACGCGTCTCGCTATCCTGATAAGGAGCTGGGAGGCTTAACAGGAGGCTGGGCTGGCGGCGAGGTTGGCTTGAAGACCAACGTGGACTTGTTCCCCGTCAACACGCGAGTCAAAGTGAAGGCGCGTCGCAAGCACAGACCACGACCACGAGCACCAGACCGCTGCTCACCCTTACTCCTCCTCGCAGGGTGACCCGCCTGCTGCGTGGATGCAGAATGCGCTGTTTGCAAACTCGGCCATGGCGCTCGCCACGCGGACGGGCGTGGTCACCAGCGTTCGGCTGGAGGGGGGAAGGCTGAAGATTGGGGTGCGGCTGGACGCAGATGCCAGCGCTGGATTCAAGGTGGTCATCTTCAACGAGGGCGACCTTGAGAAGGTCGTCGCGTAGAGTCCGCGATGTTATGACGCAGTTGAGTGCACTGGGTTGCGTGCTCATTGATCAAAGACGGCATGTGCACTCCAACCGTCACATTTTGCGCCTTCGGTGACTCTGTGATTGTTGCATACATGGCGGCGCTCGCTGCTGGCTCGCTGCGCCTGCCCACGCGCCGCTGCGCCGTGTCAACTCGGCGTGCGCCTGTGTGCGTTGCTCGCTCCAGCTCCGCACACGCCGCGCCCGCCGCTGTGCCGCAGTTGGCCAAGGCGTCGCTGGCGGCCGGCGCGGTTGCGGCTGCGCAGGCGCTCAGCGCAGTACCTGCCCTGGCGGCTGTGCGCCTGGTGCGCCCCGCTCTGCTCTCGCGCGGCTTCCCGGACTGACGTTTCGCGTGTGTCAGGCTGACGTCGCCGCAGATGCGGCTGCGGGTGCGAGCGCGCGTGCTGCACGCAGCCTTGAGCAGAAGCTGACTGAGCCGTTGCGTCGGCGGCACAGCAGCCGACCTCACTACCAACTTTCGACCGCTGGACTATGTCATCCTCGCCGCGCCTCTGCTGGTATACGGTCTGTTCTACGCGTGGCGGGAAGTGAACCAGGCGCGCCCCTTGCGCAGCTTGTGCACAACCGTGCCCATATCTTACCCGACTTTCCCCTAGCCGCGTCGCGCTGCTGCTCCTCCCAGTGTGCCCAGCCCGCCGCCGGCCGTCCCAAAGCCCGCGGCTGTCGCTCCCGCTGCGCCGCCTAAGTATAGCGGCCCTGTCGTCAAGCTTACCAGCGGCCTGGAGTGCTTCAACCTTCTGCGCACCGTGGTTGCCGAGAAGCTGGAACTTCAGCCCTCCGCGATCACTGAGAAGACGGGCCTGCTCAAGGACCATGAAATCACGTCCGAGGATGCCTTTGACATCACACGCGCGTGCTTTGAGCGCTCGGGGCTGCCCATGGTAGACGGCGACGTGCAGACGATGCGCATGAGTCTGTTTCATCAGAACTTGCTGGAGATCTCGCACCTTTTGGCGGACAAGGCCGCCGTGCCGCGGTTGGACGCCTGGCCGAAGGCTGCTGCATCTGCCAGCTCGGACTTGGACTTTGTTTGAGCAGCTGCTATCTGCAACTGCGGGTCAGAGCAGGATGATGGTGTAGCTTAGCTTCGTCGTCTGCTGTTGTCACCTACCCCGTTGGGTGGCAACCTGCCAACCTTGGCATCTCCCTCTCAATTCGTCGCCCTCCGCGCATCTCGTCTCTCGCCTCTCATCCATGGCCACTCTCATGCTGAAGCCGGAGCACGGCTACGTGCTGCTCGCCGCTGGTGCTATTGCCGTGGAGGTGCGCAGAAGGAGAAGAGTGGTCGCCTCGCTCGCGCTTACCTCCGCTCGCTCGCCGCAGTCGATGTGGATTGGCCACAGCGTCATGGACGTGCGCGCTCGTCTCTTCGGCAAGGAGTTCAAAGAGGTGCGGAGGGCTCCTGAGAGAGAATTGCAGCGTCTTCTCACTGCTTCGTCCTCAGCGTCCGGCCGTCAAGGCGATGTTCGAGGAGCACAAGAAGGCGTACGGTACGCGCGGAGGAGCCCGCGTGAGGAGGGCGCACACGCAGGCGGGCCTTTCTTACGTAGGCGCGAGCGAGAACGCCAACTCAAGCGCCACATCTTGTAGGCTCGCAGCCGTTCTGCGTGCTGGGCTACCCCGACATGGGCAACGGCAAGTTCAGCCAGCAGCTCACCTATGCGGAGTGGCTGGAGTTCAACAACGTGCAGCGCGGTGAGCTGTGCATCAGCTTCAGAGACACTCCACGCGTGCTCACGCTCCTTCGCCACAGGTCACCAGAACATGATGGAGAGCCTACCGTCGACGCTGGCACTGCTACTCACTGCAGGTGCTTTCTACCCCATCGCCGCCGCCTCGCTGGGCGCGGGATACATAGTTGGACGCGCTGTTTATGCGAAGGGGTACGCCAAGAACGGCGCCAAGGGGCGCGAGGCGGGCGCCGGCATCGCTGGCCTGTCCGTTATCGGGCTGCTGGGCACAACGCTTTATGCAGGATACGCACTGGCCTTCTGAGGGGTGTGGAGACCGGGGCACGAAGCCGTGCACAAAGCCGTGCATGCGCTACGGGCACACATCGTTCCGCGTGTGAATAGTTTTTGCCTGCAGAGCTTTGGCAAGCTCCGGTGCCGCGCTGCGGACAGCCTCCATGAGGACACCAATTAGGATCTCGTGTTTGGTGAGCACCGCTTGACCAACCGCAGCCTCCACCAGCGTCGACGCTGCGTGACTGGGCGCCAGAGTGTGGTTTGTCAAGAGGCTCTGGCGCAGGCCGTCCGTCTTCTGCGTGCTCAGGCGTGCGGTGTTCCCGAGAAGACTCAGAAGAAAGTCCAAAGCTGCATCGCCCACCATAGCCAGCTCGCTACGGACGCTTGGGTCCACCGAAGCGAGCGGATCCGCCCAGCTCTGCAGCGCCTTGCATGCAGCCTTCTCTTGCGCGGCCTTCTTGCTCATCGCGACGCCTTGTCCACTTGCGACTACGTCTTCCACCTCTCCCTCAACCTTAAACACGCGCACGATGGAGGTGAATGCCAACATGTGGCCGGGCCCGCTACAGGTCTCCGAGTAGACTGGCTTCGCGTGGCCGTTGGCATCGCAGAACTCCTTCAGCTTCATGCGCGAGTTGGCCATCACAGACGCGCAATGGAGACCGGCGCGAGGAGGGAGTCGACGTGTCGATCGACTCGAAGGGGCGTCAAAGGGCCACCCCAAAAAGAAAGCGCTGATGACGACGGGTGGTGCGAGCTCGCGCGGCGGGTGCACGCACGGCGGGCTGCCAGTCAACGCTGCGCCGCCCTCGGCCTCCCCGTGTTTGTGATAATACCCTGCAGCGCGCTCTGTGTGGTGTGCTGCCTGCGGCGCGTCTCCGACCCAAGAAGCCCAAGCCTCTGACGAGACGAAGCCAGTTTCATCACTCGCCTACGCCTCGAGCGCGCACGCAGCAGCCTGCGCTCCGCAGCGTGCACGCATTCGCAGCAGGCAGCCGGCGCAGGCTTGCTTTGGCGAGAGAACCCTACGCGCTCCTGTCACTGTCGCCTGCGCACTTCGCCGCACGCGCGTGAGCCGGCGTCATGGGCAACGCGCTCAAAAAGATGTTTGACAAAGTGTTCGGCCTCAAGCAGATGCGGGTGCGTTCCCAGCTTGCGGAGTCTCACCAAGCATCACCGCCTGAGCGCTGCCCCTTGCTCCAGGCGGTGATGCTGGGCCTGGACGCGGCCGGCAAGACCACCATCCTGTACAAGCTTCACATTGGGGAGGTGCTGAGCACAGTGCCAACCATAGGTGCGGCGCAGTGAACTCAGGCCGTTCGCCTCGCCCGCACTCACCGCCTACCCGTCCACAGGCTTCAATGTGGAGAAGGTGCAGTATAAGAACGTGGCCTTCACAGTGTGGGACGTGGGTGGGCAAGAAAAGCTGCGTCCGCTGTGGAAGCACTACTTTAGCAACACGGACGCCCTGATTTACGTGGTGGACTGCCTGGACCGCGACCGCATCGAGCGCGCACGCAGCGAGTTCAACGAGATCGCCAGCGACCCGCTGATGCGCCACGCGGTCATCCTGATTCTGGCCAACAAGCAGGACATGGCTGGGGCAATCACGCCCAAAGAGCTGCCACCGCTCTTGGGGCTGGACCAGATGCGCAACCGGCAGTGGCACGTGCAGGGCACTATCGCGACGCAAGGGGAGGGGCTGTACGAGGGTTTGGACTGGCTGGCGCGCACGCTGAAGCAGATGCACCGCATGGGGCAGCACACCAGCGTCGGCGATAGCAAGGTTGTGGCCAGAGTGAAGTGACGGTGGTCGCATGAAACGTTCAATACCATTGAGTCGAAGCTAACGCACCGGGCGCGGTAGCCCATAGCGGCGAGGCGCTCAGCGAGCCTCCCAGGCCGCCCAAAGGCAGATAGGTGGCGCCAGAGACGCCGCCGCTGCCGCTGCTGCTGCGCCCGAGAACGAGCTCTCCGTCGTCAACGACTGCAGCCGCCACAGCGGCAGCTGCGGCTGCAGCTGCAGCCGCGTGCTCATGCTGCCGCGCCAGCATGAGCTGTCGCACGGTGCGCAGCCCCTCCTCGTGGATGGTGGAGAGGGTGTGCAGCTGTTCTTCGCTGAGCGCGTGGATGCCAGAGCCGTAGAGGGGGGCGTGGCGGGACACCTCCTCAGCCAGGGAGCGCTCCAGCGTTGCGATGTACTCCTCGCTGGCACGCAGCTTGGCCTCGATAGAGGAGAGGTAGGCGACGGTGGCTGCGCGCGAGTGGGCGTCCTCCACGGTGGGCACTGGCGCAGGGGAGGGCAACCGCTGCGGCAGCGAGGCGGCGCGCTGCGAGGCGGCCAGGGCGTCCGCCAGGGCGCCCTCCGCGCGGGTGGCGCGCTCCAGGAGGGCCGCCTTGTCCCGCTGGACGCGCTTGGCGTCCTCTTTGGCGGCGGCTTTTGAGCGCTGCAGCGCCAGGTCCGACTCCTTGGCGCGTGCCAGCGCGCCGTCGCGCTCGCGCACGAGCAACTCGGACGCCTCCAGGCGCTCGGAGGCGGCCCAGCTGAGCTGCGCCTCCGCCGCGCGCAGCTTGTCGGCCACCTCCCGCCGCTCGCGCGCCGCCCGCTCGCCGGCAGCCTCCGCCTCGCCCCTGAGGCGCGCCAGCGCGGCGTCGGACGCCTGGGCCCGCGCGGCGGCGGCGGCGCGCTCCTTGCGCAGCGCTGAGGCTTCGTCCGCGACGGCGCTGCGGGCGCCAGCCGCACGCGCAGCCTCCGCCTCGCGCGCCCGCGCGCCCGCAGCAGCGCTCTCCGCAGCCGACCGCGCGCCGCAGCGCAGCAGAAGCGACAGCACCTGCGCGGGCGCCTCGTCGCAGCGGGTGCAAGCGTCGGAGAGCACATCTAAAGCAAATGACTCCACCTCGCCGCCGCCGCCAGCCACGCATCGCGTAGCCAGCCCCTGCAGCAGCAGCTCCAGAGGCGCGGGCGGCGATGATGCGTCAGCGTCAGCGGTGACGGCGCCGCCGTCGCAAGCTGTCGCCTGGCTGTGGGCCAGCCATTCCGCCATTGCGCCGTACAGCTCTCGAGCTACTCCGCGACACCGCGCGGCGCTGCTGCGCGCCAACACCTCGCCCAGCTGCGCGGCCGCCGCGGCTGAGGCCCTGGGGGCGCGGCCGCCGGCGCGCAGCGCAAGGGCGAGGGTACGGGCGCCCACCGCACCTCGCGCCACGCCCCGGCTCAGCAGCGCGCAGGCGTCCGGGGCGGACACTAGGCTGGAATTGCCACCGGCGACGCAGTCTGCCAGCACGGACACCTCCGCGGTCCAGGACAGCTGCTCAGCCTCGTCAACCTCGCATTCAGCCAGCTCAGGCGCCGCGCACAGCGTCACCGCGGGACCGTTGCCGTCGCCGCTCAAGCTGCGCGCGGCGGCGGCGGCGGCAGCTTTGACCGCAGCCTTACCCTTTGCGCCGCCTGCAGCAGCCGGCTGCTGCTGCTGCTGCTGCTGCTGCTGTAAAATGGACGGCGCCGCCGCGCCGCCGCCGCCCCATGCCGCCTCCACGGTTGCCACCACAGACACGGCCAGCTCGGGGCGCGCCTGCGCCGCCATGACCGCCGCTTCGGCGATGCCGCGCGCAGCCTCCGTCGCGGCTGGGTCACACGCAGTCTGTCCCTGCTGCGGCCTGGCGCGCGCGCGCACAGCCTGCAGCACCCCGCCGCGCAGCGACGCCGGCGTGGCACCCCTGAGCGCGAACGCCACCACCAGCGTGAGGTGCGCCGCCTCGTGGAGGAGGGGCAGCACCGTCAGCGCCTCCTGCAGCGCAGCCTCCGCCTGGGGCGCGTCCAGCTGCAGCGTGCTGAGCGCGGCCAGCGCCGCCATGCGCTGCCGGGGGCTGACGCCCGGCGCCCTGGCGGCTGAGAGGAGGGGCTGCGCCAGGTGGGCGTGCTCCGCAGGTGGGACCACCCGTGGCGCCAGGGCGCACAGCCCGGCCACCTGCTCACCCGCAGCGTGGCGCAGCAGCGAGGACACCGCGGCGGCGCAGCGGGAGCGCCGGGCGGGCGCAGGGGGGGCAGCGGAGGGGTGCTGCTGCGGCGGCGGCGGCGGCGGCGGCGGCGGCGGCGGCTGCGTTTCCGCGCCAGCGGCGCTCGCGGCACCTCCCGGGCCTCCCGCCGCGCCGCACCCCTCCGCGCCCAGCGCGGCGACCAGCAGCGCGGACAGCTCCGGCGCAGCGTGCGCCCAGGCGGCGGCCAGCGGCGCCAGCGCAGCGTCGTCCCCGCTGGAGGCGGCGGCGGCGGCGCGCCCCGCCGTCGTGGTCGCCTGGTGCGACACCGCGACCACGGTGGCATCCGCGGCGGACGCCGCACAGGCTGCCGCTGCGGCGGCTGCTGCGGCGTGCTCCAGCTGCTGGGGCCTGCACAGGATGAAGACGAGCGCGTCCAGGAGCGCCTCCTGCACCCCAAGCCGCAGAGAGGGCACCTCCAGCAGCAGCGCCGCCAGGCTGCTGCCGGCGCCAGCCTCTGCAGACTCCGCGGCAGCCCTGCTGGCGGCGCCCGGCTTGCCGCCGGCGGATACCGGCAGCAGCAGCCTGCGCGCGCGCGCAGGATCCGCAAGGTAGCCCCTCAGCGCTGCCAGGAAGGCGGCACTGGCAGCGGGAGCCTCCAACTGCGCCCGCGCGGCAGCGAGCAGCGCGGGCGGGGAGGGCACGATGGGGGGCCCCTCCTCGCGCACGGTGAGGTGCGCACCCAACCTCGCGGCAGCGGCGCGAAATGCGGCGCCGTCGCACGCGTCGCCAGCGGCAGGCTGCTCCGCCACAACAGTGGTGGTGGTGGCGCTCTCCGTCTGAGCGGCGGCGAGCAGCGGTGCAGTGACCTCGTCATGGACAGCATTTGGAGCCTGCTCCCCGCCATCGCCGCCGTCTGCCAGGCACCCCCCGTCTGCGGCTGCCTCGGAGGCAGTGCCCCGTCGCTGCGTGCTGCCAAGCGCCTCCGGTGCGCCGTCCGCGGGCACGGCAGCGCCCGGGAGGGGTGCGGGTTTATCAACCTGCGGGGAGCCTATCTCCACATCCCCAAACTCGAACCAGGGGCAGCACTCCAGCACCTCGCAGGCGAATACGGCGGTGTCGCGCGCCACCAGTCCCGCGTCGGGTTCCACCATCTCGGAGGCCTTCATGAACTGCAGCACGCTGTTGTTCCAGGTGCGCGTGCAGATGGACGACTCGCGCCAGCTGGTGCGCTCCGGGTTGCGCTGGTGCACCACCGCGATGCGGTAGCGCACCCAGAAGTTGCGGCTCGTCTCGGCGCCGGGCGGCTCCGACTCGAGGTAGATGCACAGCGTGTCGAACGACTCGTACACGCCGATGCGCAGCTCGCAGCCGCCAGCCGTGAAATACTTGCTGAAGATCTTGCGCGTCTCCATGATTTCTTTGAAAGCCCCAAAGTTCTCAACGCGCCACGCAAAAGACGCAACTGCGCCGCGCACGCAGGGCTGCGTGGGCGCGCCGCCAGGCGGCAGGGTGGCCAGCTCGCTGGCTGGCGCGGCAATGCGCAGCTCGGAAGACTCCTTGAGGATGAGGACGTCGGCTGAGAAGACCACACAGTCGGATACCAAGAAGCCGGCCTCCACGTCAAACAGGTGCGTGAGCGAGATGAACTCGCGCCACCCCCAGTCCTTGGCGGTTCGGGAGTAGCGATTCTGGCTCTCCTTGGCAACCGTCTTGTCCTTGTCGCCTGGCTGCGTCTGGCACACCACCGCCAGCCGGTGGCTCACGAAGCAGCTCCACTCTGCCGCCGCGGCGCGCGGGTGGGTCACCTCCAGAAACATGGAGAGGTGCTGCGGCGGCTGGCTCTGGCCGCGGGGGTAGATGATGAGGCGCAGGTCGCGACCGCCAACCTGGAAGCGGCGCGACTTGACGCACAGGCCGGTGATCTTGCGCTTCTTGAGTAGCTCCTTGAGCTTGGTGAAGTGTTCGATGCGCCACACAAACTTGCCCTGGAACACCTCGGGCTCCCCCTTGGCGCTTCCGCCGCTGGCGCTGCTGCTCACCAGCTGGCCGCCGCCGCCGCCGCCGCCCGCGCGCTCCGCCTTCTTGCCGGCGTTGCGCCCCGCTGGGGGCAGGGCGCGCGTGAAGGCCGCCGCCTCGCGGAGCACGTGGAAGACGACAGAGAAGGTGGCCGTGTCGCCGCACAGGAAGCCGGAGGCTGGGTCCAGGAACGAAGACATGAGCTGGAAGTCGTTCCAGCCCAGGCTGGTGTTGTCGCCGCTCTTGGTGTCAGCCGCAAAGCGGCCGTACGAGTCGCGGTGCACCGCCGGCTTTGCTGTGGCGCCGCCCATGCCGCCCTCGCCGCTGGGCAGCACGGACATGCGGAAGAGGCACCAGCAGCTGCGCTCGGGTGCCCCGCCCGCGCTGGCACCCTTCTCGGTGTCTTTGCTTTCCAAACACATGGACAGGTACTCCTGCCCTGTCACCGCCGTCGCGTACACCGACAGGCGCAGCGCGCACTCGGCGGCCGGAAAGACCGGGGACATGATCTTCTGAGTCTTTATCATCTCCTGAAGGGTTGAGCGGGGCAGGGCTAGGGCCTCAGCGCTGACAGGTCACATGTGACGCGTCTGGCGCGCAGCGCGTCGCGTCGCGGGCGTGAGAGCACGCGCCTGGAATAGACTGAAGTTGTGCACTCTCCAGGTGAACTTGCCCGAGAGGACGTCTGGCCCAGAGGGGATAACGGGGCAGCCGCCACCCGCCGCCACCGCCACCGCCGCGCCCGTCGCCTCCCCGGCGTCCGCGCGGCCCGCAGGAGGCGCCGCGCCGCCGGCGTCCAGGTGGTCGAAGGCGACCGACTCCTGGAGGATGATGATCTCTGCGCTGACGGACAGCGTGTCTTGGTCGCAGAAGCCCGTGCGCGGGTCCACCAGCGCGCCCGCTGGCGTGAAGTCGCACCAGCCGTGGCTGCGCTTCTTGCCGCTGAAGCGGTGCCAGGAGTCGCGCGCAACCGACTTAGCCGCCGCGTCTCGCGCGTGAAGCACGCTCAGGCGGTACGAGGCGAAGCACTCCCACTTGCCGCTGGGCTGACGACTGTCCGACACCTGCAGGTACAGCGACAGGTAGCCCGGCAGCGCCTGGCTGTCGCCCCGCGGGTACAGCAGCAGCCGCACAACGTAGCCGCCCACCGTGCTGGGCTGCGACCACACCTGCTTGGCACGCAGCTTGCTGAACCCGGGGATGGTCCACGTGGTCAACGCGCTGAACTCGCCGCGAGACACCGTCGTCAGCTCGCCTGGAGTGTCCGAAGCGCTCGCGTTCAACTCAGCAGCCGCCATGGGCGTCTCAAGCGCACACGCGCCCCTCACGTGCGTGGCCAAGCGGCGTGTAGAAGCACAGGCGGAGCAGGGGGGGAGCGTGAGCCTGGCGGCGCGATTGCAGCGCGCGCAGTTTGCGCAGCAGGAGGCCCGCCTTGGCAGGGCGGCTCACGACAACTCAGCAGAGTCTCGCCGATGATGAGGGCGGGTCGCCCGGCGGCCCGGGTCCTCAGTCTTAGTTGACGGCGCCATCGGGAGCCTGTGGCGATGGAGGCACCGCTGATAGGCGTGCCTGGTGCGTGGGCTGGGGCGCAGGACGTGCTGGATGCTTACCAGACCCGGTGTGGAGGACCGCCAGTGCGTGTGAACACACCTGACACACCTGCGCGTCTCCACTCTCACCTCCTGCGTGCGCGCAGGCGTGGCCCGAGGGCGCTGCACCGCCCGCGCGGTCACTGCTGAGCTGCGGCGTGTGTGGCGGCTGCATGTCTCTAGTGCTCCAGGCGCGCCCCCAGCCTGAAGCAGCGACGTGACGTGTGCAGGGGCCTGAGTCTCACGCCACGCGCGCGCAGGCGTACACCCCGTTGGTAGCGAGCGCACTGAGCCCGCCTGGCGTTGAGGACCTCTCTGAGCGCTACCTCTACCTCTTCGCCTGCCTGGCCCCAGCCTGCCGTAACACCGGTGAGGCCTGGCGGGCGGTGCGCGCCCAGCGCCCCGCGGCGCCCGCGCCGGTCGCCGCGCCCGCGCCCGCGGCAGCCACGCCGGCACCCGCTTCACCCATCCACGTCGACTGGGGCGGCGCCGCAGATGACTGGGGGGGCGACGCCGCGCTGCCCGGCGCCGCAGACGCGGACCTGGGCGTGCTGACGGAGCAGCTGGACGCGGCGCTGGCTGTGAGCGCCTCTTCTGCGGCCCGGCAGCGCCGCCCACCCGCCGCCGGCGCAGCTTCGGCCCGCCCGCGACCGGCGCACACGCCGCGGCAGGCCCCGGCGCCGCACACGCTGCCCGAGTTCTACCTGCTGGCCTGTGCGGAGCCTGAGGAGGAAGGGGCGGGGGCGGGCTTGGAGCGCGTCTCCGCGCGCGCACAGGAGCTGGCGCTCGCCTACCAGCAGCACGGCGGCGGCGGCGGCGGCGGCGCGGGCGGGGAGGAGCCCGATGTCTCGGGCGGCGGCGAGGAGGCGTGGGCGGGGGAGCAGTACGAGCGCCCCTCCGTGCGGGGGGTCTCCCGAGCGCAGCTCAAGTTCCAGAAGCGCCTGCGACGCTGCCCACAGCAGTGCGTGCGCTACGGCGCAGCCTCCCAGCCCCTGTGGCCCTCAGAGCGGCGCCCAGCGCCCCCGCCCTGCCCCCGCTGCCGGGGGCCCAGGCGCTTCGAGCTCCAGCTCATGGCGCCGCTCATTCACTTCCTGGGGGAGGGCATCGCGGCGCCACAGCACGGCCCAGCCCTGGAGGAGGCCCTTCTGGACTGGGACTGGGCAACAGCCGTCCTGTGCTCCTGCGCGCGCAGCTGCTACGCAGGCGACCAGGGCGCAATCGAGTACTCCACCGAGAGCGTGTGGGTATACAACGCGGAGGAAGGTGAAGCGCTCAGGGGGCTGCTCAGGGCCACAGCGAGGGAGGAAATGGAGATAGCGTGATGACTCTTTTTTCACCACACTACTGCTGTCCTTGCGCCGCTCTGCGCTGCTCAACCAGCGTGTAGAGCAGCGGCAGCTGCCTCGTGTGCCTGTCTTCCACCACGCCCACAAGCTGCGCCAGCTCGGTGCGCTCGAGCGGGCTCGCGCCGCGCGCCCCGCTCTCCGCAACCAGCGTGCTCAGCGTGCTCGAGTAGTGGTTGAACGCCAAGTACTCGCGCAAGAGCTCGTTTATCACCAGGTTCTCGTCTGGCACAGCAGCGGCAGGGGGCGGTTCCTCGCTGTCCAGCGCGTCGGACACGTCTGCAATCAAGGCTGCACGTAGGCGAGCCAGCGAACCGGAGCTCTCCAGTCTCTGACGCAGCGCTGAGAGCCAGCAAAAAGAGTGAGCTCGCAGCGGAGCGCGCAATGCACGCTCCACGCGCCTTCTGTCACCTCATCGACGCTCATGTCCACCAACTACGGTGATACGCGACGGAGACGGCGGGACTGCGTTGACCGTTGAGTCGAACTGTCGAACACGCGCGTCGAACAAACGCTTCAGGCTTCACTCCCTCCGCATCGGCGTGACTATGTCTGCTCCGGTCATGTTAGGTCCCGAGCCGCCGCCGCCGCCGCCGCCAGCAGCTGTGAAGACGGAACGGCCGTTGGGCAGCGCTCTGTTCTGGGGGGAAGGCGACGCGATCGACCCGGACGACCCGGACATGGCTGCGTTGCTGGCACTGCAGGAGGAGACGCCTCCAGAGGAGCGTGCGGAGGCATTCAAGGACCGCGGCAACGAGAGCCTGCGTCTTGGCACGCCGTTCCACGTGCGCCAGGCGTCTGCCTGCTACACGCAGGCGCTGGAGCAGGGAAGCAGCGACGTGTGCGCCAACAGCACCTACCTGGCCAACCGAGCGCAGGCTCAGCTTTTGCTGAAGAACTGGGGACGCGCGCTGGCAGATGGCCGCCTGGCGCTGAGCCTCAACCCGGGCAACCTCAAGGCTGCGTGGCGTGCCGCCAAGGCGGCGGCGGAGCTGGGCCGCCACGAGGAGGTGGAGCAGCTCTGCGCGGCGGGCCTGCAGCGTGCGTCCTGCGTGCGTGCTGTCAGCCGCCGCAGCCCCTTTTCACGCGCGCTGCCTGCACGCAGGCGAGCCCGCGCATGGCGACCTGCTACGCCTGCAGGCCGCGGCAGGCAAGGCGCGACTGGCGGCCGCCGCTGCCGCGCAGCGCGTGCAGGCGGCTGTGGCAGACGTCCAACGTCTCGCGGTGAGTCCTCCCATGCTCCACCCTCCTTGCACTCTCACTCACTGCTTCCTCTCAGACGGCGCTGGAGCAGCGGGGGCTGCGCTTTGGCCCTCAGCGCTTCGGAGGCGCAGACCGCAAGCCCAGGCTGGACGAAGATGGGTGCCTCTGCCTGCGCATGGTGCTGATGTACCCCGAATCAAAGCAAACAGACCTGGTGCGCTGACGCCGTGCTCCTCGATCTCCCTTGCAGCGGTGTGGCTCACTCTCATTCTGCGTCGTCTGCAGATTGAGGAGATGTCGGAGCAGGACTGTCTGGCCGACCATCTGGACGCCATGTTTGGGCCTGATGCACCGTCATTGCCGTGGGATGAGCAGGGTGAGTACACGCGCGAGCGTTTGGAGTTGTTTTACCAGACGGCGCTGGTGGCGCCTTATTCGGCAACACAGCTGCGCCGCTGGCTGGCGGAGGGCACGCCGGCGGCGGGCGCGCTGGCGGCGGGCGAAGAGGAGAGCGCCGCCGTGGCGGTGGATGCGCCGTTCAGGCTGGTGCGCGTGGACCAGGCGGCCCCGCTCGCACAGGCGCTGGCGGGCGATGGACACGTTATTCCGGGCACAGTGGTGCTCTTCGTTCTGGCCCGGGGCACCCAGTACGCAAAACTTTTCCAGCAGCACGGTCTCACTGATGAGTCAGACTGAGGCAGGGCACATACCTTGGGACGGAGCATACTTGCCGCCGCCGCCTCATGGCTGCCCCCATCGCTGTCGCTGGCCTCGCTGCCGTGGCCAGCGTGGCCGCAGCAGCAGGCGTGGCTGCTGCGTTTTTAGCCGCTGCGGCGCTCGTGGCGGGCCAGTATTCGCTCGCAGATGTGAAGGCCTTTGTTCTTGGCCGCAGATGTGAACGCCATCAAGGGCGGCCGCAGCGGCAAGGTGATCCTCATGGGCTGAAGAAGCGCGATTCCACAGACGCATGACGTGCGACGGTGTATGCATAGGGCTGAGTGGACCTGATGAGCAGCAGTTCATTGACGCAATTGATTGACTGTGGAGCCGCGCGCGAGGAGGTCTGTGACAGATTAAGTGGTCTCACTGATGAGTCAGACTGAGGCTGTGATGCAGCACAAACCTTGGGAGGCATACACGCCGCCGCCGCTCATGGCTGCCCCCATCGCCGTCGCTGGAGTCGCTGCCGTGGCCAGCATGGCCGCCGCCGCAGGCGTGGCCGCCGCGGCGGGCCTTGCGGCTGGACCGCACGTGACGCAGACGCGCATCGTGGTCATGTCTCAGCCGGGAACAGATGCAAGCGCGGAGGATGTGACGCGCGCGATCGCGGTGGAGGAGGGCGCCGCCGTCCCGACGCCCGCGCCGGGCGAACTGCTCGTGCGCCTCACTGCTCGCCCCGTTCATCCCGCCGACATCATGCTGGTCAAGGGCTCTTACCCAGGCGCGTCCAATGCCAAGCTGCCCGCCGTGCCTGGCTACGAGGGCACGGGCGTGGTGGAGGATGCCAACAACGTGGAAGGCTGGGCGAAGGGAGAGCGCGTGCACGCCGTCTGCGACAGTGTGAGCGCTGGCCAGGGCAGCTGGCAGCAGTTCGTCGTCCTGCCTCCTGCCAAGCTGCACCGCGTGCCGCACGGCATGGCTGAGGATGTGGCGGCGCAGTCGCGGGGCAACCCTGCGACGGCGCTCGGAATGCTCGAGACGCTCGCGCCGCCTGCTGGCGAACGGGTCATCCAAACTGCCGCCGCCTCCACGCTGGGCCGCATGTTCATCGCCCTCGCCAAGATGCGCGGGGTGCGCACCGTAAACATCATCCGCATGGGCGCCGGCCGCGAGGCGCAGCTGGAGGAGCTGGCGTCCTTGGGGGCTGACCTCGTGCTGGCTTCCGACACGGACGACATCGTGGGGCGCGTGCGCGAGGTGACGAGCGGGGTCGGTGCCTGGGGCGCAGTGGATGCTGTGGGAGGCGCTCTCACTCAGCGCCTTATGTCTGCGGTGCGCGAAGGCGGCACGGTGCTCATCTACGGCGCGCTGGCGGGCAACACTTGCACGTGCAGCGTGATGGACATGGTGGGGCGCGACGTCAAAGTCAATGGCTTCATGCTGACGCGCTGGCTTGCTGATCTCTCGGATGACGAGAAGAGCGAGGCGATGGACAAACTGGACGGATGGCTTATGGATGGGTCGGTGCCGGCGCTGGTAGCCGGCAAATACGCGCTCGCAGATGCTAAGGACGCCATCATGGCGACGCTCAAGAGCGGCCGCAGCGGCAAGGTGATCCTCATGGGCTGAGGAAGCGCAGCTCCACAGACGCATGACATGCGACGGTGTGCGCTGCGTAGGGCTGAGTGGACCAGTAAGCAGCAGACGCAATGCGCAGCCAGCGCGTGTTCGCTCTTCCTTAGCGTCATGCTCTGTGGCCTTCGCCTTTCGGAAACTTCCTGTTCCTTTCGGAAAGGCGAAGGCTTCGGAGCATGACGCTGAGGAAGCGCGCGCACAGGCGCTGGATGCGCAGAGACGCCTTTGATTGACTGACTGTGGAGCAGCAGCCGTAGTGTGGTGTGTGACGAGTGACGTGGCATTGCACTCTTTTGTCGGCTCCGCTGTCTGTGTGTCACCCGTTTGCACAGCACGTTCAGCTGTGACTGTCGCGCACGCACGAGAACAGTGCAACAGAAGCCAGCCGCCGGCCGCGATGTTGCGCAGCTTGCGCGCCTCTCTGCGCCTGTCCGGAGCGCTTTGCGACGGCCCGCCACGCCGCTGCTCCTCCGCCTGCGCGCTGCTGCCGGCTCTGTTGCGGAGCCTTCCGGCGGCGCCAGCCGGTCATCGGGCCAGGCTGCCCGCCTCTTTCCGGCGCGCAGCCTCCTCCGGAGACGCCGTGACGGCGGAGGCGCGCGCGGCGGCTGCCCAGGAGCTGAGCGCCTCGCTGACGGAGGAGGAGGAGGAGTTTGAGGAGCAAGAGGAGAGCGACCGCGTCTGGCTCGTGGACACGCCGCGCGGGCCCAAGGAGCTCCTCCTGCAGGATGGTGTCATGCTGGAGCCCGCCGTAGCGGAGACGCTGCGCTGCGCCAGCAACGCGACCATCAAGAGCGCCGAGTTTGTGAAGAGCTCGGTGGACGTTGCTGCCTGCCCGCCCCCAAAGTACCCCGAGTTCGCCTTCATCGGCCGCTCCAACGTGGGCAAATCCTCCCTCATCAACTGTCTCACGCAGCGCAAGGCGCTGGCGCTGGTGTCCAAGACGCCGGGCAAGACGCAGACGATCAACCACTTCAAGGTGACCAGCGGCAACTTTGGTCCCTGGTACTTGGTGGATTTACCCGGCTACGGCTTCGCCAAGGCGCCGGGGGAGCTGAAGACCGCGTGGACGGAGTTCACGATGGACTACTTTTTGAAGCGCGAGTCGCTCGTCTCTGTGCTGCTGCTGGTGGACGGCACGCTGGCGCCGCAGGCGGTGGACCTGGAGGTTGCGGATTGGTTGGGCGAGAACAACGTGCCCTTCAGCGTCGTCTTCACCAAGATCGACAAGCGGCGCAAGCTTCGCCCGGGCGTGCGCACCGTGCCTGGCGACAACGTGCGCGCCTTCCAGGGCGCGCTGGCGGCGGGCTGGACAGAGCTGCCGCCCAGCCTGATGACCAGCAGCGCCTCCGGCTACGGCCGACAAGTGCTTCTGAACCACATTGCTGCGCTGCGCAACCTGCACCGCAAGCGTTTCGGCGCCCTCAAGGTTGCGCACGCCTCGCCGGGTGCCAAGGCTGCTGCGCGGAGCGCCAAGGAGGCTGCCGCGCAGCCGGCGAAGGAGCCCGACGTGCTGCCTGTGGCGGCTGAGATGGAGAAGGAGGCTTGGGAGGAGGAGCAGACGGACGACGACGTGACTCCCCCGCAAGGCATGTGGAACGCGCGCGCGCCGGGCGAGGCGGCACCTCCCAGGCTTAAACCGGTTGCCAAAAAGGTGCCGCCTCCAGACAAGCCGCCGCCCAAGGCTGCGCCCAAAGCTGGCGCCAGGCCAAAGGCTGGGGCTGGAGCTGGGCCGGCGGTGGGCCCGGCGAGGGGTGCCCCGCAAAAGGGGCGCAAGCCGGCCAGCAGCGTGGGGCGAGCCACCGGTGCTGCCAAGAAGCGGTGAGCGCGACCCGGATGCTTGTGCCCCAGGCATGTGCTGTGGTGTGGCCTAGTCTAGAATCTATAGTCTAAAGCAGCGTTTCGAGCTAGTGTCTTCTGTCTCGGTCTCATCGTGCGTCTAGCTGCCTGGCCCCGAGCGCCACAGGCGCGGCGAGGGTAGCAGGAGCTGCGCCAGCCCCAGGCGCGGCCCCGGGGAGGGCAGGCGCGGCTGCGCAGCCGCGGATGGCGCCTCAGGCGAGGCTGGCACCAGTGGTCCTTTGCCCATCCTGCTCGCCGCCGCACGCCCGCCCGCAAAGGCGCAGTGGTGGCACACCAGGCCCGGGCGACAGCTGCAGCTCCCCTGAGGCGTGGCCAGCGCCGCAGCAAGCACGCGCTGCCCCGCCGCGCGATCCTCGTGGAGCGGCTGCTGGCGCACAGCCACGGTGCCATCGCAGTCCCACTGCACAGACACCGCCCCCTCGTGCCCGCTGTAACGCAGGTCGGCCAGCGGGTGGGCGCGCAGCAGCGCCTCTGGGACCTCTCCCTGGCCTCCCAGGAACGGAGGAAGCGAAGCCACAGCCGCGCGCACCTCCGCCGGAGCAGCGCCCTTGTGCGCAGCCTTGAAGGAGGTGCCGTCATGCTCGCCAGCACGCAGCGCGGCGAAGGCGACAGCCACGGTGTCGGTGATCATGCCGCACACGCCCCAGGCGGCCTGGGCGCGCACGGCCTCGGGCCTGCTGTTGGCAGCGCCCCAAGTGACGCAGAGGAGCCCCGTGGCGCGGATCTCAGCCACCAAGTGTGGGGACGCCAGCAGCGCCGCCGCCTCTGGGACAACGCCCGCAAGGCCGCCCGCCACAGCAACCTGAAGCGCGGAGCGCACCCCGTTGCGTCGCGCGTCCGCGTGGCGGGGCCACGGGCTGCCCGCGTCGCCCGCCGCGTCCGTGAGCAGCAGCACCGGCCAGCGGGCGGTGAGGCGCCGCATGGCGCAGGCGGCATCTGGGTCAAAGCTGCTGAAGCAGATGCGGCGGCTGCGCGCGTGCGCCTCGCACACGCGCAGCGTGGCGCGCAGGAATGCGTCCAGCTGGAGGGGGGTCAGCGGCTGTGACTCGATGAACTTGAGCTCCAGGTTGAAGCCCAGGACGGGAGGAGCCGACAGGAGGGCGTTCTCCAGCGTTGGCAGCGCGCCTTCCGTCGGGCAATCCCAGGCGCTCTCGCCGCCCATCGGCGCACCCTTGTAGCGACGCAGCAGGCGGGTGGCGCGCTTGCCGGCGGCCGCCCAGGTGCCAGCAGGCCCATAGGCGCTGCTTGGGCCATAGGCGCAGAACTGCGCGGCTGTGATCTCGCTGATCGTCACACTCTCGTGACCCACCCCGCTCTCGTGCTGGCTCAACAGGTCGTCGTCGTGCCAGATGACAGGCACACCGTCGCTGGTGACCTGCACGTCCATCTCTACCCAGGTGGCACCTTGAGCGTGTGCCGCTGTGAACGATTCCACGGTGTTCTCGCGGATCGAGGCCCCGTCGCGAGGGCCGGAGTTGAGGCCGGCGCCGCGGTGGCCCATGACAGCCACGGGCTGAGGGTCTAAGATGCCAGGCACCGAGGCGAAAAAGGCGAGCGGCAGGCCGCCGCAGCTGGCCACGACTGCGGCTGCGGCAGCCACGTCGTCGCAGGTGAGCGCGCCGGGGGCGCGCGCAAGCAGCTCCGCGCGTTCCTCCTCGTCGATGTCGACGGGCTCTGCAAGGTCTGGGCACGCCGCCTCCTCAGCAGGAGGCAGGTTCACTGCTGCGCGTGCCCATCCCGCAGCGCCGGCGACGGCATCGTAAGGTCTTCCGGGGAGGGCCCATTCCGTACGCGGGATGACTCCGAAGTGCGCCAGAGCAGCAGGCAGCACATCCACCGGCCGCGGGCAGGGCAAGATCTCGCCCACACGCACGCTGGGGCCCCACAACAGCACGAAGGCGTCCTCATGCTGCGGCATGCCCAGCGTGCCGTACACGCCGCGCATGGGCTGCGGCGCGGCTGAGGGCGCGGCGCCGGGCTTGGCGGCCTGTGAAGACGGCCCCGCGCCAGCCCCGCGCCGCCGGTACTCCGCCATGGACTGCGCCAGCTCCAGCCGCGGCGGCATGTCCGTGCGGCTGGTGCCTCCGCCGCTGGTGGTGACCAGGACCAGCCAGTCCTCGGAGGGGGCGGCGCGCATGCGGCGCTGCACCGCGTCCAGCAGGGCGCCCAGGCGGCGGTCCGCTTGCGCGATGGCCTCCCGGTACAGTGCCACGTGGGGTCCGAAGCCGTGGTGGACGCCCGCAAGCTGCACCTCGCCCAGCTGCACGGCAACCACGTCCGGCGCTGCGGCTGCGCACAGCAGCGCGCAGGCGGCAGCTGCGGCGCGGGAGTCCTCGCTGGCGGGCTCGGGCAGGCAGCCGGCGCCGGCACAGCGGGCGGCGAGCTGGGGAAGCGAGGTGACCAGTGAGCCCTTGACCCAGGGGCGCACGCTGAAGAGCAGGCTGAACAGGGTGTGCGCCCCTGCGCGCTCCGGGTCGTTGCGACCTGTCAGCAGCGTTTCCCAGCCAGACAGCGGCACGGGCGCGCCGGTGCCCTGCGCGTGCGCGTCGGGCGCGCCCACCACGCTGAACGCGCCCCCGCCAGTCACGATGCTGCGCGCGTGCGGCGCGTCAGACAGCAGCAGCGCGTCTGGGCGGCAGCCGTCGATGCCGACGAGCAGCAGCTTGGGCAGGCGGCAGGCTGCGCGCAGCGCGACAGTGGAGGCGAGGGAGCGCCGGAGGAGGCCCACGGGCGGCGTGGCGGGCCGCATGGCGCGCATCGCCCCTTGCGCGTGCTCCTCCGCCGCGGCGGCGCAGCTGGCCTCTTGCTGGCCGTTCTCCGGGCCTGCGGGCGCTCGGTCGGCGCCAAAGTGCGCGCGCACAAAGTCGTCCAGCGCCGGGTCCACCCGCAGCGCGCCCTCGTCCAGCACCTGCGGCTTGCGGCACACGGGGCAGTCACAGCGCAAGCCCCGGCTGCTCGTGGCCAACCCCGAACCGCCCTGAGCCACCGCGGGCTTGTCCACCGCATACAGCGCCGCCGTGGCCAGGCAGCTGAAGCAGAAGCGGTGGGCGCAGGAGAGCAGCACGGGGTTGCGAAGCACCTCCAGGCAGATGGGACACGCAAAGTCCTCCCAGAACCGCTTCTCCTGCGGCGCCAGGCTCACCGCCAGCAGCTCCGCGCGCGTCACCGTCTTTGCCAGCGAGGAGGCGCCGAAGAAAGGGGTGCTGAGCAGCGTGCTGACCGCGTCCAGGCGGCCCGCCTCGCCGTGGCGCGCAACCGGCCACGCGTGCTTGTTCCACTTCTTCACAGCCTTGACCACCGCGGTGTAGTTGAGCACCACGAACAGGCGCAGCTGGCCCAGCTCAGGCACGATGGAGGAGACCAGGGCACGCTGAGCCGCGGCGAGTGCAGACGCAGAAGGAGGAGGCGCGCTACCGCTCGCTTCTCCCACAGAAGGGTACACCACGCGCTCCACCTCGTCCAGGGCCGAGTTCAGCTTCTCGCTGCGCGGGCGGGCGTGAGCGTGGACACCAGCTTGAGGCAGCCGTCAGTCGCACCAAATGGAGGCATAGTGCGCGCTCACGCGCGCAGTCTCGGAGGCAATGAGCGCTTCGAAGTCCACCGTGTCGCCCTTCTGGGCCTGGCTCACGGCGCGCTTGAGCACCTGGGAGGGAAGCAGGCACCTCGTTCAGTGTGTGCGCGCTCGGCATATTGACCACAGACGCCGCACAGCGGCGCTCCAGCCTCTGCCGCTGGACCTGCAGGCTGATGGGGCGCCACTGCCGCGCGGAGCAGCTGCGGCTGCGCGCAGAAGCCAATGTTCCAATGCATCGTCGTGGACGAGGACTCTCTGGGAGCTCTCACCTTGTAACTCACGTACTGCTCAACCCAGGCTGGATACTGCTCGCGCAGCAGCCGCTTGCCGAACTTCATGGCGCGCTCAGGGGCTCACAGGGCGCCCGGAGGCGGGAAGTTTCTGGGAGCCGCCTCCGCATCGAGCGACGTTCGCTTCCCAAAAACAGTCGTACGAGGTACGACGCACGCTTCGTCAGCTCCAAGCAGCGTGCACCGTGCA
>Ga0208951_1000022_pt1 | contig 54870 bp, 38 predicted proteins | sample GreLakmeMI27MSRF_FD_187702 | JGI IMG/M metagenome (GOLD analysis project Ga0208951, IMG submission 187702) | Freshwater lentic microbial communities from great Laurentian Lakes, MI, USA - Great Lakes metaG MI27MSRF (SPAdes) | ecosystem: Environmental > Aquatic > Freshwater > Lake | place: Great...
GTCGCTGCAGAAGCCCATGACTCGCTCCACGCCCGCGCGGTTGTACCAGCTGCGGTCAAAGAGCACGATCTCGCCAGCCGCGGGCAGGTGGCTGGTGTACCTCTGGAAATACCACTGGCTCCTCTCACGGTCGCTGGGCGCGGATAGGGCCACCACGCGGCAGATGCGGGGGCTCATGGCGGACGCAATGCGGCTGATGACGCCGCCCTTGCCCGCCGCGTCACGGCCCTCAAAGAGCACCACCACCTTGAGGCCCTTTGCTTTGACGTACTCCTGCGCAGCGCCGGAGCGTGAGCTCGCGTGAAGGGAAAAAGAAGGACATCTCTCGCAACCGCTCCACCGCTCCCGCACAGCCTCACGCCAGAACGGCGCGCCGGGTGCGCACCTGCAGCTTTACCAGCTCGATGCACAGCTCGGACAGCGTGTGCTCGTCTGGCGGGCGGGGCGCGCGTGAGCAGTGTCAATGTTCTCGGGTGCCGGGAGCGGGAGCGCACAGATGAAGTCGCGCTTCGCCCGACGGGCAGCCTTCTCCAGCGTCTCCTTCGAGATCTGCAGCTTCACGCTGCGCGCAAGCGGCAAAGGGCGAGGGAGCGGCGCAGGATAGACTTCAGACTTTGCAACAGCTATGGAACTACGGTTGGTGGAAGCGCACCGCTTCTGCGGGTTAAACATGAAGGTGTCCGGCACAGCGTCGTCGTGCACCACGTACTCGTCTGCGTGAGGACGCAGCCATGCAGCGAACAGGTGAGAACGCAGGACGCGTGCAAAACCAGATCAGGCGGAGCGCAGCGCACCCTCTCCCCAGTCGCTGTACTCCACCTCCTCCATGGGGCCGCTGCGGCCCGGGCGCGAGCCGCGCAGGCGGAACGCGCTGCCGCGCACTGCTGGAGGTGCGACCTGCTTGAGCTGCGCCGTCCGTGGAGCACACCGGGCCGCACTCGGGGCGGCGCGCGGCGCCAGCGCGCCTCGCAGATGCATGGCGAGAGGCATGGCACAGGGCGGCCGGGCGCGGCTCTCGGCTGTCGCCTTAGCTTTTTTTTTGACAGCTGGCTGCGACAAGAGGGCGCGCTTGACGATCGATGAGCGAGCGACGAGCGAGACCTCTGTGAGTCGTGAGGTGAGGAAGAAGGTGGCTTGGAAGCTTGCATGGCGAAGACAGCTCGCTCGTCGCACTCGTCCAGCACGCGCAATAAGTCAGCGCCGATCCCGCAGCAATTCCAGGAAGACGGCGGCTGAGGCGCAGCGTGCCCTCAAGTCCGCCGCGTCGATGTCGTGCCCCCCCTCCACCACCCCCCACTCGTCCGTCTGGAAATCCTCGTCCACGCGCAGCAGCGGCGGCGCGTCAGCCGGGCGCACCCGCCCCCGCGCCAACGCAAACGCCATCACCAGCGACCGAGCGGCTGCAGAGGCGGCCGTGATGCCCGCCAGCTGCCAGTCGTCAGCCTTGGCCAGCGCTCGCGTGAACGCCTCAACCACGGCCGGCGGCTGCTGCGGTCCGAAGATGGACGCGCTGGCGTTTGGTCGCGCGCCCAACTCTCCCCCTGCCCACTCCAGCAGCGGGTCCCAAGCAGCCGCCTGGCGCGCCGCAAGCAGCGGGTGCTCCGAGCGAACGCAGAGCGCGTCAGTCTCGAAGAAGCGCAGCAGCGACGCGACGGTGGTGCCGCGCGTCACAGGCACGCGGTCGATGGCCGTGCTGCAGAGCGCCATGAGCGGCATGGTGAAGGGCCGGATGTTCTTTGCGTCCTGCCACTCCCACTCAGCCGCCACCGCCAGCGCCAGCGGCAGGCTCGGCAGCCGCAGCTCCGCGCGCGCGGGCGTGCGCAGCGTGCGCCCGTCCAGCGTGATGTGAAACCCGTCGCCCTGCAGGGAGCGCGTCAGAGGAGGGTGCTGTGTGGGGCTCGCTGCGCAGCGCATGCCGTTTTGGCCGCCACCACGTCCACTTTGCGGTAAAAGCGGGTCGTGAGGCCGTCGCCGCGCACGCCCGAGGTGGCGCGGCCGGCGCCTGCGCAAGGGAGGCGTGAGCGCAGAGGAGGCAGGAGCAGCGGGAGCGTCCCGCACCCACGGAGCCTTCCTCGTCCACGTCCTTCCTCGTCGACACGCCTCGCGCACTCAGCAGCGGCCCGGGCGCGCCACACTGCCGCTCAGCCAGCGCAAGGAGGCCTCGCAGGCGGCGCAGGCGGAGCGCCATTGCACAACTAAAGGGCAGCTTGGTGTCTCGAGGATCACAACAGTAGCTCTCCGTGCGCTCGCGAGTGAGGCAGCGTGACGAGACACGATACCAGAGGCAGCGAAGGGTGTCCAGTTTGTCGTACGAGTCATTGAGAGAGCGCCCTCGCTCCGCGCGTCGCGCCGGCCGACGCGCCCAGAAATTCCAGTGTCCTGCCCTGATCACGCGTGTTTTAGCCTGCTTAGCTTCGATGGCCCAGAGAGCTGCGCAGTGCCCGATTGGCTCGCTTTGTCCGCGCGTGCAGAGGGCGCCGGCGGGGAGGTTGAGCGTTCGCCGCTGTCAGATCGCGCGCTGCACTGCTGGCGACGAGCAAGCACCTGAAACAGAGACGTCCTCGGCCATCGCGGAGAAGCTGGAAGTGCCCGGCCTTCCCAGCCGCAAGCCAGGACGGCGTCAGGCTGACAGCTCCGATCCGGTGGCGACGTTTTTGACTCGACGCTTCGGGGTGGCGGGCGGCGTGGCCTGGCTCGCACTGCTGAGCTTCGGTGTCATCAGCGAGCAGGTGAAGACGCGCAACGAGGTTGCGCGCGAGGCGAGCGGCGCGCGGGACGTGGAGGACGCAGCGCAGGAGCAGGTGCAGACCAGCAGCGGGCTGCGCTACACGGACCTGCGGAGCGGTGGCGGAGAGCTGGCGCTGCAGCGGGGCTACCTGGTTGCTGCGGAGGTGCGCGTGGAGGACGCAACGGGAGCAGTCCTTTTCGACACCAAAGCTGCAGGACGGGAGCTGGCTTGGTTCTACGGCGCGCGGCCCTTCCAGGGGGCGCTTTGCCCGGGCGTGGAGGAGGGCATCGCTACGATTCGCGCCGGTGGCATTCGCAAGATGATCATTCCTCCCGCTCTCGCCTTCCCTCAGGGTGCACGCTTTCCGAGCGGCACCGTGGACCCTGACTCCACCCTCACGTACACCGTGAAGATCACGCGCATATCTATGCCACCATCGTGAGCTTACGTGACGGGCGAAGACGCAGGTTTTCTGAGCGCTGTTGTAAGGCAGCATCCAGAAAACCCAGACTTGTCCGCCCTACCATGTCGGCACGCTCAGCCCAGGGCCTGGGCGACTCCTCGCGCATCCTTCTGCTGCCCGTTGAGCTGGACGAGACGGCAGAAGCGACTGTTGCTTTCACCAAGGCGCATATCTTGCGTCCGGGCGACGTGGTGCTTTTCCTGCACGTGGTGCCGTCCTACACGGAGCAGTTTCAGCCGGCGTTGGGCTTCGGCGGCGAGGCGGTGATTACGGCAGTGCGCGACGTCGAGTTCGAGCAGGCGCGACGCGAGGCGGCGGAGAACTTTGTCACCATTAAGCTGCATCTCTTTTTGCCTCTCCCCTCTCCGCTTCTGACGCCATCTCAGGTCGCTTCAAGGACCTGCTGTTGGGATCCACAAGCAGCTATCTCACGCACAACAGCAAAGTCCCAGTACTTGTTCTGCGCTGAGCGCGTTCGCCAGCAATGCTTCGGGCCGCGGGCCATGATGCCCTAGACCTTCGGCTCTGTAAGTTGACAACCTGCCGCACCGGCCGTTGACCTGACTGACCCTTGCCTGACCTTGACTGACCCTTGCCTCGAGAGCACCCGCTCCGACCACCCCGAGGCCAGGCACTCTTCGTGCGCCTGGCGCGCTATGCCGTCCGAGCTGCGCATGGGTGCGCTGCCCAGCAACCGGGAGGACCGGGTGCGCGCGTGGGCGCAGGCGCAGAGCGAGAGCCACGAGGCGCCCGACCCTGAGGTGAGCGAGCTGGCCGTCTTCCGCGCCGTGCTGGCCAAGAACTGGAAGCTCAAGGGCAAGGGCCTCATCGCATGCTGCAGCGGTGCGCGGCTGGGCGCGCACAGCGGTCTCCCGCTCTGTTGACGCGACCCACCCTGGGAGGGACCGACACAGTGTGTGAGATCTTGGTGCCGCTCATCTTCCTGGGACTTCTGTGCCTGCCCCGCTACCTCATCGCGGACACGACGCACGCAGAGCGGTTCTACTCGCCCGTGAAGATGTCCGACATCGCCTGGTCAAAGCGCCCGCCCAGCGGCGGCGCGTATCGGCTGCTGTACGCGCCCAACACGAGCGTGGCGGCGGTGCGCGTGGCGGAGATGGCGGGCAAGGAGCTGCTTTGTGGCTCGCCGTCTTTCATGCGCCAGCTGGCCATGGCCTCCTCCTACTCGGTGGACGCGGCGGGCATCGCCGCGTCAGGCAAGGCAGTGGAGTGCGCCAGCAATCCGATGCTGTGCGCTGGGTATGTGAGGCCGCGTGAGGGCGGCCTCGCAATCACAAGCCCGCTCATCAGCGGCGACCTGGGACTGCTGTGCGATCCGCAGTGCCTGGCCCTGCGCAGCTGCTTCGGCCCTGTGCTAGCCGACTTCCTGGAGGGATACCCATCCGAGAGCGAGGCTGTGGCTGCGGCGGTGGCGCCCGAGGCCGGCGGGCGCGTGGCTGCGGTGCTGGTGCTGCCCTCGGACCCGACTGGGGACGAGCTGAGCTACACCATCCGCACCAACGCCAGCGACGTGCCCGGCGCGGCGCAGTTCGGCGCCGACTGGGCCAAGGTGCCCTTCAACAACTGGGTGGTGGGACCCTCCGCCGAATACACCATGTACTGGCTCTTCCTGAACATCCAGAAAGCCGTCGACACCGCGCTCATCAGCCTCAACACCCAGCCCAGCGCGCTCAGCGCAGCCATGCTGCGCCTCTCCGGCGCAGCCGACGTGAAGCTCACTACCTCCGTCAAAGGCGCGTTGCTCCCTCGCCCTCGCAGCCACGCACGCCTCACCCCGCCTCGCTTGCAGCGTTTCCGTACATCCAGTACAGCACCAACCTGGGCGGCTCCTTTGCGGCGCTCTTTTTCGGCATCATATTCGTGTTTGGCTTCCTTACCAGCGTGGTGCTCATCCTCAAGTCGCTGGTAATGGAGAAGGAGCTGCGCATCCGGGAGGGAATGCTGATGATGGGCCTGCGCGGGCGCACGTACTGGCTGTCCTGGTTTGTGACGCACTACAGCACCCTGGTGATTGTTGCCACGCTCATGGCACTCATCGGCACCTACCCGTTCCAGCACAGCGCCGCGATCATCATGTGGCTCTTCTATTTAAGCTGGACGGCAAGTCTGGTGCTCTTCTGCTACGCCCTGTCCACCCTGTTCAGCACCAGCAAGATCGCGGCTGTGGCGGGAAGCCTGCTGTACATCCTCACCTGGGCGCCGGCGGTGTCGGTCACCTCCGGCTCTGGCGCGCTGGGCAACCCGGGCTGGACAGCGGTGTGCTTCTTTCCAGCCTCTGGCATCTACATGTGGGGCGTCGCGGTGGCGCTGCTGGAGAACGCGGAGCTGGGGGTGACGTGGGAGACGTTGTTCATGAACCTCATCAGCAGCCGCGATGGCGCGGGAAGCGGCAACTTCTCGGCCGGACTGGTCATCGTCGTTACGCTCGTCAGTGCCGTCTGCTCCGCTCTGATGGCCGCCTACCTGGACCGCGTGTGGCCCAAGCAGTTTGGGACGACGCTGCCGCTCTGGTTCCCGCTCTCCGCAGCCTGGTGGAGGCACGGCCACTGCGGCGCCGTCGCCTCGGGCCAGGGCGGCCAGGGCGCCACGGAGGACGAGGAGGCGTGCGCGCTGGTGCAGGGCGGATGCGAGCCCGCGCCCGAGGGCGGCGCTGCGCCCGCCCTGGCGCTGCGCAGTCTCAGCAAGAGCTTCACCACCCCAACCGGCGCCCTCACGGCGGTGGACAACCTCACGCTCTCCTTCTACCCGGGACACATCAGCGCGCTGCTGGGCCACAACGGAGCAGGCAAGACCACCACGCTGGGCATGCTGTGCGGCCTCCTGCCCGCCAGCGGAGGCTCCGCCTGCGTGGACGGACTGGATGTGGCCACCCAGATGCACGCCATCCGGCGCCGACTGGGCGTCTGCCCGCAGCACGACATCCTGTGGCCCACTCTGAGCTGCGAGGAGCATCTGGTGCTGTACTCAGCCTTCCGCGGCGTGCCGCGCGACCGCGCAGGCGCGCAGGCCGCCGCCATGCTCGCGGAGGTTGGCCTGAAGGACAAGGCGGACGCGGCCGCGGGCACGCTTTCTGGGGGGCAGCGGCGCAAGCTGTCGCTGGCCATCGCGTTCGTAGGCGGCCCGCGCGGTGCGACGGCTGGGCGATGCGAGCTTGACAGATCGCATTCGCTCGACTAACGCGCCTCGCCTCTCGTGCGCGCAGTGGTGATGCTGGACGAGCCCACAAGCGGCATGGACCCCTACAGCCGCCGCTTTGCCTGGGACTTTATTCGCCGCCAGAAGGCTGGGCGCAGCATCGTTCTGACCACACACTTCATGGAGGAGGCTGATCTCCTCTCTGACCGCATCGCGATAATGACCCGCGGGCGCCTCGCCTGCGTGGGCTCGCCGCTCTTCCTCAAGGCACGCCTGGGGCTGGGCTACCACCTGTCGCTGCTGCTGAGCTCCGACGCGGCGGGGGGTGCGGCGTCCTCTCTGACGTCGCTGGTGGAGGCGCACGTCTGCGGGAGCGTGTGCGAGGCGCACGTGGGGGCTGAGCTTTCCTTCCTGCTCCCAGCCGATGGGGTGGCCGCCTTTCCGGCGTTGCTCCGCCAGCTGGACAGCCGCGCGGGCGAGCTCGGCGTGGAGGGCTATGGCATCAGCTGCAGCAGCCTGGAGGAGATCTTCCTCAGCATCGCCGAGAATGCGTCCGCGCACGACGGCGACGCGCATCGACTGAGCGCGGAGGCGCTGCGCCGTGTGGCGGTGGAGCGCAAGCGCGCCGCGGCCGACGTGCGCCGCCTGGCTGCAGAGGCGCCCGCCGCGCCGTCCGCGCGCGCGGAGGCTGACGTCCCGCTGCTCACGGGCGCGCGGCTGCTGGCGCAGCAGTTTCGGGCGCTGCTTTTGAAGCGCGCGCTGAACGCGCGGCGGGACCGCCTGGCGTGGGCCACCCAGTACCTGGTGCCGCTGTTCTTCGTTGCGCTGGGGCTGGGGCTCAGCCACGTGGGGAGCAGCGGGCGGGACTACCCCGGGGCGGTGATGGGGCCGCTCTATCTGGCAAACAAGCCCGTCAAGGCGGCTGCGGCTGCTGGCGCCGGCGACGTGGCCGCATTTCAGGCCGCCTTGGAGGCTGGGCGCGCCGCCTGGGCGCCCGCGCCGCAGTCGCTGTGGAACTGCAGCGGCGCGCGCTCACTCGGCGCTGGGGCTGGCTCCTCCTCTCAGCTGGGTGCCCTTGCCTCCAGCTTCGGCCTCTCCCTGGCCCCGGACTTTTGCGAGCCCGCAATCACCGACTGCGCCGCGCTGGGCTGCACCCCCGCCGGCGCCGCCACTGGCGCCACGCTGGACGCTGCGCTGTTGGCGCACACTGAGGCGCACAAGAACTGCCGCCAGGCGAGCGACGCCGCAGCCTGCGCTGCGATACACCTCACCTCCAGCGCGCCCTCGCGCCGCGCCTTCGCCTTCACGCTCGCCACCTCGCCCACCGCCTTCCACGCGCTGCCCGCGGCGCAGAGCCTGGCGGACAGCGCCGCCTACGCCGCGCTGCTGGGCCGCCCCGCCCGCCTGTCGGTGCGCTCCCACCCGATGCCCGCCACGGCGCCGCCCACGCAGGGCAGCAGCCTGATCATGAACATGCTGGTGGGCCTCTGCGTGGTGCTTGCGCTGGGCTCCCTCTCCGCCAGCGCCTCGGTCTTCCTCGTCGCCGAGAAGCGAGGCCACAGCAAGCACCTGCAGATGGTCTCTGGCGTGCACCGGGGCACCTTCTGGGCAGCCACCTGCGCGTGGGATGCCGCAAACTACATGCTGCCCCTAGGGCTCCTCACCTGCGCCTTTGCAGCCTCCGCCGTGCCCGCCTACAGCCAGGACGGCGCGCTCGCCGTGGTCTTCACGTTGCTGCTTCTCTTTGGCGCCGCTGCGATGCCGCTCTCCTACCTCCTCCACTTCGCCTTCAGCGACGAGATGAACTGCCTGGCGGCTCAGATGGGCCTCTACTTCTTCTTCGGCATCGCGCAGCTCATCGCCGCAGTGGTGCTGCAGGGACTGGCTGCGCTGGGCAAGGCGAAGGGCGCGTGGACCACGCTGCGCCTGCTCTTCCGCTGGCTGCCGCACTATAACGTCGGCATAGTGCTCTTCCAGCTCACGCAGAACGCGTCGCAGCCCGACGTAGCGCGCGTGTCGCCCTGGGCGCGAGAGGTGTCCGGCACCGAGCTGCGGTGCCTCATTGCGGAGGCGTTTGTCTTCATGGCGCTCACCCTGGCGTGCGAGTTCCGCCTGCTGACCACCGCGGAGCGGCTGGGCGCGCGCGTGTGGCGCAAGCTCTCTTCATCCGCGCGTAAGCGGCGCATCGAGGAGGTTGGCGAGTTGGATGGCGAGGAGGATGCAGACGTGGCTGCTGAGCGGCGCCGCATCCTGGCTGCTTGCGGCGACGCGGGCGACCTGCTGACCATTCAGGGGCTGCGCAAGACGTACCGGGGTGGCAAGCAGGCTGTGCGCGGCTTGACGCTTGGGGTGCGCGAGGGCCGCTGCTTCGGGCTGCTGGGTGTGAACGGGGCGGGCAAGAGCAGCACTTTCAAGGTGCTCACGGGCGAGGAGGGCGCCACGGAGGGCGATGCGCTTGTGCGCGGGCGCGCAGGCAGCGCCGCTGGCTCGCAGCCCTGCAGCATCTCGACCGCCCTCCCTGCAGTGCGCCAGCGCCTGGGCCTCTGCCCTCAGGACGACGGCCTCTGCGCCCGCCTCAGCTGCCGAGAGCACCTGCTGTTTTACTCATCCGTGCGCGGCGTCGACGCGGCCGCAGCGCCGGCCCTGGCGGATGCGCTCCTGTCGCGTCTGGGCCTCTCGCGCTGGGAGTCTGCGCTGGCGGGCACGCTGAGCGGCGGCAACAAGCGCAAGCTGTCCGTGGCAATCGCGCTGATTGGTGAGCCGCCGCTGGTGCTCCTGGACGAGCCGTCAAGCGGCATGGATCCCGAGGCGCGGCGAGCCATGTGGGATGTGTTGGCGCGCAGCATGGCTGGCCGCGCAGTGGTGCTCACCACGCACGTGCTCGCTGAGGCCGAGGCGCTGTGCCACGAAGTGGGCATCATGGTGGACGGCCGACTGCGCTGCCTGGGCAGCGTGACGCACCTCAAGAGCGCGCACGGGGGTGGGTACACGCTGGAGCTGCGCTGCGCGCCCGCGGCGTGCGCGCGCGCGGCGGCGGTGCTGGCGGCTGCGCTACCGGCGGCCACGCTGCAGGAGGAGCAGGCTGGGCGGCTCACCTTTGCGTTGCCGCAGAGGGGCGTGAGTCTGGCGGACGCGTTCGAGACCATGGAGCGGGTGCGCGCAGAGCTGGGCATACAGGACTACAGTCTCACCCAGGCGTCGCTGGAGCAGATCTTCGTCGCATTTGCGCAGCAGGCAGCAGACGAGACGGGTGGACCTATACATCTGCACCTGCGCCGCCGCCGCCGCGACGCTGTCGCCGCGCAGCTGCGCAATGGGTCGGTGGATGCGCCAGCCGCAGACGACGTGGAGGCTGCGGCGCCGCTGCCGGTGGTGCAGTGTCCTGGGTGCAAGGCACGGCTGCGCTGGCAGACTGGCGCTTCAATCCTTCGCTGCGGCGCCTGCGATGCGCTGGTGGGCCTGCCATATGTCTAATCACTAACGTTGCAAGTACGCTTAGAACTTACTCCTCGTCGGCGCTGGCGAGCGCGCAGACGCCCGGTGGCAGCGCTGGGAGCGGTTGCCCTTCCGCCGCGTCGCCCTCGCGGTTCCACTGCCGCAGCTCGCCGTCTGCGCCCACGCTGGTGACGCTGCCGTCTGCGCGCACCGACAGCGCCACAACCGGGCGCGCATGTGCATCCGCCATGGTCCGCACCAACGCGCCACTGCCGACGTCCCACACGCGCAGAGAGCCGTCAGAGGCTGCGCTGAGCAGCCGCGCGCCGCCCTGCAGCTGCGCCAGGGCTGTGACTCCCGGATGCATGAGAACTGCAGCCGCTCCGCCGCTGCCCCCTTCCCCGGCGTCCCACAGCCGCACTGTGCCGTCCTGACTGCTCCCGCTGGCCAGCTTGTTGCCGCCCAGCGCCGCCAGCGAGGTGACGGGGCCCGAGTGGCCGCGCAGTACGCGAGAGGTGCCTTGGCGCAGGCTCCAGACCCGCACAGAGGCGTCATCGCCGCTAGAGGCTGCGGATGCCCCGCCGCTCAGGAGCGCCAGTGCGCGCACGTGGCCCGAATGCCCCGTCATGGTGCCATTGAGGTTCCCAGAAGAGGCGTCCCATCGCCGCAGAATGGCGTCCGCGCCCGCACTGAGGAGTCCATCCCCCGGCAGGGGCAGCAGCGAGCACACGCTGCCCACGTGGCTCTTGAGCACGCGCTCGCAGCGCCCGGTGGACAGGTTCCAGAGGCGCACAGCTCCGTCGGCGCCGCCGGACGCGGCTCTGCGCGGGGCGGCGGCGGAGGGAGGCAGCGCTGCGACGCACTCCACGCCGCCAGAGTGGCCCGCCAGGCGCGAGACGTCGCCCCGGGAGACGCTCAGCACGCGCAGCATGCTGTCGCCGCAGCCGGCAAGCAGCGTGCCCCGCCTGCGCGCAGAGGCGCCGACGGGCATCAACGGCAGAGGCGCGGGCCCAGCCTTGCGCGCGGCGAAGGCCCGCATGCGCTCACGCAGCTTGCTGCCCGCGGCGGAGGCTGAGGCCTCTGCCGGCGCAGGGCTGGCTTGCGGCGGCAGGGCTGGCGGCAGCGAGGCGACGTTGGCGCTCAGGATGCCCTCGGCGCGCGTGGCGGGGGCAGCGGCGGGAGCAACAGCCTCAGGCTCCGCTTCTGGCGCCTCTTCGCAGGATGCGGCCGCGGTGGCCGCCTCTGCCGCCATCTGCGCCTCCGCCTCCAGCTCGGCGCGCAGCTCCGCAGCCTCCAACGCCCGCTCAGCCAGCAGCTCCTGCGCCTGCGCCTGCGCTCGCAGCGTCTCCTCCCGCGCAGCTGCTGCGCGGGCCTCCGCCTGCGCGCACTGCGCAGCCTCCGCGCAGCGCTGCTGTTCCTCCGCCACCAGCGCGGCCGAGGCAGCCGCGGCCGCTGCGTCGTCCGCAGCCACCTGCGCCTGAGCGAGCGCAGCAGCCAAGGCCGCATCCTCCTCGTGCTGCTGTGTCGGGATCGCCTGGGCCAGCACGGCCACCACCTCTGTGAGCACTCGCGCGGGCAGCGCCTCCAACATGGCGCGGCACGCAGAGTCCGGCACCTCAGCCAAGATTGTGGAGGCGCGGCGCACGTTGCTGTCTGCGATGCATGTCAGCAGCGACGCCGCATGGGCGCTGCCCATCGCCTCCAGCGCCACCGCCTGCGCGCGCGCGCTGCGTCCGCTCAGCACTTCCGCTGCGCAGCGTGTGGGGAGGGATTTGAGGAGCGGCACGACTGCGTCGAGGGACATGAAGGAGAGCACGGTGGATGCGGAGGAGGCGGGGAGTGCAAGCACCGCATCCGCCGCTTCCGAAATTGGCATGGAGGAGAGGAAAGCTGCCGCGTCGCGGGGGCTCTGCAGCGCAAAGTCGTCGCTGAAGGAGATGCGCGGCTGCACGGCGCTAGGGCGAGGGGGCTTCACCGCGGACGCGAACGGCGGGAGGGGCGGGAAAGGTTCCGCGGGCGGATGCACCTCCAAAAGGGGTGCAGGCTGCACCTGTGCCTCAGTCTGCAAAGTAGCTCCACCCGACGCAGCCTGCGCCCCGCCCAGGGACTCGGCGTCAGCCACAGCTTGTCGCGGGGCCTCCGGCGCGACCGCCGCGTCCGCACCTCCTGCAGGCGCCGGCTCTGTCCCACGGCCGCCCACGGACGGCGCGAACGCGTTGGGGCTGGAGGGCACCCGCAGGCGGGGCGAGGTGGGTACCACGACGGGCGCGAAGGGGCTGGTGATGCGCGCGCGCCCGGCGGACGACGCCGAAGCGAGGGAGGAAGCCTTGGAGGCGCGCTGAGCTGCCGCCGTGGCGCGCACAGCAGCCAGCGCGCGCGCCCGGGCTCGCGTCTCCTCCGCGGACTTGCGCTCCGCGGCGGCGGCGCCCGCGCGGACGGGCGGCGAACGCTTGGGCGCCACCGTGCGCGCGCCGGGCGCCGGCGCGGCAGGCTTGGCAGCCGCGGTCTGCGGCCTGGTCGGCGAGGTGGCCGCGGACGAGCTCGGGGTGGTTGCAGGCGTGGGCGTGGGCGAGGCGGCGCGGGAGGGCGCAGCAGAGGTCGGCACTGGAAGCGGCTCCCCATCAGAGTCGTCCGTGAGGAAGTCGTCCGTCGCAAAGCCGTCCGGGTCGGGCCGCGGCGTGCGCTCCAGCTCCGCGGGGGACAGCGGCAGGGGCAGTGGCGGTGCCGGCGGCGCGGACTGCGGCTGCGGCGCAGCGAAGAAATGTGGCGTGGCCACCTCCACAGGAGTCGTCTGGAAGCGCACCCCACTGCGCACGGGCAACAGCGGCGCGCGCGTGCCGCCGCCGCCGCCGCCGATGCGGCGCAGCGCCTCGGCAAGGGCGTCTGCGCGGCTCTTTGGCCAGCTCGCCTCAGCCGCTGCCTGCGCTGCCCTGTCGGAAAGCTGCGCCAGCGCCTCAGCCGCCTGGCCCACCGGCAGCGCCTCCAGCGTCGCCGCAGCCTGCCGGGGCGACATGTGCTGCAGCGCATGACTGCGCTGGGCCGCTGGCAGCGCCAGCCAGGCGGCGAGCAGGATCTGCGCTGAGCCGGAGGCGCCGCCCACAGACAGCTGGCTGGCTGGCGCAGCTGCGGAGGCGGGCACCGGCACCGGCGCGGGCGCTGGCACGGGCAGGGGCCTGCTGCGCGCGTCAGCCTGCTCCTGTGCCTTCCTGCGGGCCGCGGCCACAGCCTGCGCCGCGGCCGCGGCCGTCTCCGCCTTGCGCTTCGCCTCCGCAGCCCTGAGGCGCTCCGCCACGGCGCCTTCGGAGGCGGGGGTGGGCTTGGGCGAGGCTGCGGCTGCGGGGGAGCGCAGGCGGGTCGCCTCCAGCGCAGAGCGCATGCGCAGCGCGCTCAGAGGGTCGGCGCCGCTGCTGCGCGGCGCGGCAGCAGGCGCGGGCGCGGCCGGGGGGGCCTGCGGCGCCGCCGGCACAGGGGGCTGCGGAGCGTGAGCGACCGGCGACGCGTCCGGCGCAGCCTCGGGCACTTCATGCGCGTCCGCCGGATGCTCGTCAGGCGTCCACTGCGCCTGCGGCACGGCTGCGGGTGCCGCCTCGCGCTGCGGCGGCTGCGCGGCCAGCCGGGACCTGGGCGGGACCAGGGACGCCGCCTGGGGAGGGGCTGTCGCCGCGGCCACGGCTGCCGCGAGTCGCTGCCGCGCGGGAGAGGGACCCCGCGACACCGGCGCCGACGCTGACCCGCCGCCGCCGCTGTTGGGTGGGGCCAGCGGTGGCCGCGCCACGGTCGTGGGGCTACCCGCGCGCGACGGCGGCGGCGGCGGCGGCGGCGGCGGCAGCGGCGGCGGCAGCACGTGTAGCGGCAGCGCAGAGAGGTCCGGCTTAAGCGGCGCGGCGGGGGGCGCGGGGGCGGCCTGCTGGTGCGACCGCCGCAGCAGCAGCGTCGACGTGGCCACCCCTACCGCCGCCAGCGCGCCCAGCAACAGCGCCCCGCCCGCGCCCACGCCGCCGCGCTCGCGCGCCGGCGCCGGCTGCGGCTGGAAGAGGGAGCGGCGACCGGCTGGGCGAGACGCGGCGCTCTCGCGCACCGACGCGCGGCGCCAAGGCTGCGCAGTCAGCTGCGGTGCCGCAGCGCGGGGCGACGTGGCGGCGTGCAGGATGGCGGCCAGAGTGGAAACGTGCTTGTCTCCAGCCGCGAGAAGGCGCCCAGGGGAGTCCCGTGCTACACCTCCAGCCTCGTCCGCAGCGCGGCGCAGCGCCTCCAGACCCAGACGCGACTCGCCGTATGAGCCACGCTCTGACTCGCCGGGGATACTGCGCGGCGGGGTGGCGTGAGTGGGAAGCAAGCTTGAGGACATTTGGGTGCATTCTGCGTCGCCCGCCCGCTGAGCGCTGCCCGCTGCGCGCACCTCACACGCTCCGTCCACCGGCGCCACGCGCCGCGCTCCAGCGGGGGTGGCTCCCACGCGCGCGAGCGGGAGCGGTCCTGGTACACCTCGCGCGAGTACGCCTCACGCTGGTATGCCTCGCGCTGACGCCGCTGACGCGCAGCTTCGGCAGCCTCAGCCTCCTCGCGCGCGGTGCGTGCCGCCCTGGCTATCAGGGACAGGCCGCGCGCGGCGTCGCGGCTGGCCCCGCTGCTGGCTCCACCGCTGGGGGGAGGCCACACTTGGCTGCGGCTCCCGTCCGCGTTATCCACCCACACGCTGGGCTCGTGCCGCCCGTGGGGCGCCATGCCGGGTCTCAACCGACAGGCGGAGGCGTGAGAGTGAGAGCTCCGCGCAAATCCGCAAAAACAACGCGGGCCCGCCAAATTTTGCGCATGCGTCCGCCTCGCTTCCTCCGCAAGCCTGTTGCAAGACGCAAGTCTGTCGCAGCACGGCCTCCTCTTCTGCGCAGCCACTGTCGGAGGGAGCAGTACACTGATCTGCCCCCCCAGACCGCCGAGGACCGCCGAGTGCTGCCGCGGTCAAGCAACGTAGCATCCAGCTGCAGTGCGGCCTTGCATGCAGAGCGCGCTGGCGGGGCAGTTCCGAGCAGCGATACGGACGTCATCGCTTCGCGCGAGTCCTCACAGCGTGTGCGGTGGCGTGCCCTTTCCGCCGCTTTGCGTGGATGAGGTTGACACCTTCATACTGGACCAGGACGGAGTGCTCTTCCACGGCACCGAGGCTGTGCCTGGCGCGCTGGAGACGGTTGCGCGTCTGCAGGGATCTGGTCGCCGCTGTTTCTTTGTTACAAACAACAGCGGACGCAGCCGAGCCGCGGTGGCCGCGCGTCTCAACGCCGCTGGCTTGAGAGCCACCGCTGACGACGTGGTGACGGCGGGCTACGCGGCTGCTCAGCACTGCCTGGCCTGCCTTGCACGCACCGCCTACGTGGTGGGCGAGGCGGGGCTAGTGGAAGAGCTGGAGCAGGCTGGACTCACCGTCAGCGGCGGCCCTGCGGCTGACGACGGCGCATCACTGACTGACGCCGACTTTGCGGCGCTGTTTTCGTCGGGTCATCGACCGGACGCGGTTGTAGTAGGCCTTGACAGCCATTTCACATACAGAAAGCTGGCGATGGCCAGCGCTTTCGTCCAGATGGGCGCACTGCTCATCGGCACAAATCCGGATGCAGGGGACCGCATCGGCTCCGGCCTTGCCCCCGGAGCAGGAGCGCTGATCGCTGCCGTTGAGATTGCCTCTGGCACGCGCGCGGTGATTGTGGGCAAGCCGTCTGCGACGCTCCTCACGCAGCTCATCAAGGCTCACGGCCTGGAGCCCGGGCGCTGCGTGATGGTGGGCGACAGGTTGGACACGGACATTGCATTTGGCAGCGCGGGCGGCGTGCGCACCTGCCTGGTACTAACCGGAGTTGCCACGCTGCGCGAGGCTGAGGAAGTGCCGCTAGGAGACGCGCGGCGGCCGGACTGCGTGCTTGGCTCGCTGGCGGACATAGTCTGGTAGAGTAGCACTTGAACACGCGCACTGCTGTAGTTAGATGTCCCTGCCGCGTGTCGCGAGGCGTCCGCTATCCACGATGCGCACCACCCCGTCCAGCTCGCCGCTGCGGCTGCCGCAAGCCTCGATGCGCTTGACCACCTCCTCGCCGCTGGTGACTCTGCCAAACACCACGTGCTTGCCGTCCAGGTGCGCGCACGCGGCGGTGGTGATGAAGAACTGGCTGCCGTTGCTGTCCGGCCCTGCGTTGGCCATGCTCAGCAGGAAGGGCCCGGAGTGCAGCAGCTGGAAGGACTCGTCTGCAAAGCGCTCCCCGTAGATGCTCCACCCGCCGGTTCCGTCGCCCGCAGTGAAGTCGCCACCCTGGCACATGAAGCCAGGGATGACGCGGTGGAACGTGCTGCCCTTGTAGTGCAGCACTGCGCCGGAGGGCGCACTGCCAGCCTGGCCCGTGCAAAGGGCCAGGAAGTTGGCGGCTGTGCGGGGCACCACTTTGCCGAACAGGCCGAAGCCGATGCGGCCCAGGAACTCGTCATCAAGCGTCACATCGAAGAAGGCCTCGTCCGTGATCTCCGCGTCCACCTGCGTCACGTCCGAGTCCAGCATGTACTCCTGCGACGCGACACAGGCGTGAGCTGTGCGGCAGGAGCGAGCCTGGCGAGCCAGCGTACCCAGTGCGCGGCGCCCTGTCGCTTCTCCAGCACAACCTTGAGTAACCGGTTGCCGCCCTCGACCTCCTCGAACTGCCAGTAGCTGCCCTGGTCGTTCACGCTCGCCTCCAAATCGCCCTCCAGCGCGGGGCCGCCTGAGCAGCGTGTGAGCTGACACGCCGACGCTGTGTGCTTTCACCGTCACGCACCGCCGTCCAGCAGTAGGCGCAGCTTACGAGGCATGAACTTGCAGGCGACGTCGCTGCGCTTGAGCGACGCCAGCGGCCCCGTGAGGGCGATACGCACAACTACTTCCGCATCCGTCTGCGTCCCACAGCGTTAGCCACTCAGCGCTGCGGGTAAGGAGAAGCCGCCACGCGCCTGCACCCAGCTCACCACGCCCGGCTCGCGCAAGTCGTCACGCACGCGCAACAGTGCGCAGGGCGCAGCAGGCTGGGCAGGTCGACCAGCGCAGCTCCTTGACACGAGCTGTCGAGCACGGCCAGACACCGAGGCGGAGGCGCCGCCCAGCGCGCGCCTGCAGGACAGCGAGGCGGACGCCATTCAGCATGCAGAGGAGGCTGGAGGGGGTGAAACACACGTGGTCGACCGTACGACCGTCAGTGTTCGAGAAGCTTCGACTCCCTACCTCCCTGGATGTTGCACGCCTATGGCGCTGCTCGAGGTTGCCATGAGCCGCAGCGAGCGAGCCTGCGCTGCCCGCGCCCGCGCCTGGCCCACCGCGCTGGCGCACGGGTGCGCGCTGCCAGCGGGGAGGGCGAGCAGTCCGTGCAGTTGGAAGACGCCAACTGGCTGCAGACGTCTCTCAACGAGGCGATAGCGAGCGAGGACTACGCTCGCGCGGCGCGGCTGCGCGACGCGCTGCGCCGTGTGGTTGGCGCCTGGGCGGGCCCCTGCGACTGGTTCAGCCTGGGCGTGCCTGCCTGGCTGGCGGACCGCACGGAGCGCCTGGGTTTCCCCCGCCCCACAGAGGTGCAGCGCCGCGCGCTGCCCCCGGCCAACGCGGGCCGTGACGTGGTCCTGCGCTCCGGCACCGGCTCCGGCAAGACGCTCTCCTTCCTGCTGCCCGTCCTCTCCAACCTGAACCTGGTGCAGCGCAGCGTGCCGCAGGCCCTGGTGGTGGTGCCCTCCCGCCTGCTGGGCGTGCAGCACTGCCTGCTGGCCTACCGACTGGTGGGCGGCTCGCTGGGCCCGCGCGCCCCGGGCGACCGCGCCAACCTGTTCACGTACATGGGACCCCAGGGCCTCAAAGTGCGCGGCCTGTTCGACGCGGCGGACGTGCAGCGCGCCGCCCGCCACGGCTGGCTGGAGGGCTGCAGCGTCGTGGTGGGCACGCCCGAGGCGCTGGGGCGCGCAATCTCCTGCGGCGCGCTGCCGCTGAGCTGCGTGGACCAGCTGGTGGTGGACGAGGCGGACGCCTGCCTGCCCAGCTTGGAGTTGGCGAACGCGGAGCCGCTGCCGCTGCCGGAGGGCTGCCAACGCTACGTGCCCACGCCCCAGGAGGAGGAGGAGGAGGGAGAGGCTGCGCCCGTAGCGGAGGGCGTCGACGGCGACGACGCGTACGAGGCTGCGCCGCCGCCGCCGCTGCAGCCCGGCGAGGCTGGCTGGCTCTGGCGCGCCCCCCGCAGCGCCGCGCAGCGCTGGACGACGCTGCTTGCGGGCGCCACGCTGCCCGAGAGCTGCCTGGAGGCTGCGCGCAGCTGCTCGCTCATCCAGGACCCGGTGCTGGTGAGCCTGGGCCAGCCCGCCGGTCTGCCCGCCACCCTCACGCACCGGGTGCTCGCCCTGCCCCCTGCCCAGCCGGGCGGCCCGCCCGCGGAGCGGCTGGCCCTGGCCGCCCTGGTGCGCCTCATACGCGCGGACGTGAGCGCAGAGAAAGAGGGAGCAGCTCCCCCGCGCTCCCTCGTCTTCGCACCCGACGTTCCCGCCGCGCGCCTCGCCGCTGATCCGCTGCGCAGCGCGCTGTGGGGCCAGCACACGCTGGCCGTGCTGCTGCCCGGCGGCGAGGAGCCGACGCGCGCGGCGCACGCCTTCCGCGACGGCGCCGCCTCGCTGCTGCTCACCACGGCGGCGGCGGAGCGGGGCATGGACATGCCCTCCGTGCGCCACGTGTACAGCCTCGGGCTGCCCGCCAGCGCCAGCGCGTACCTGCACCGGGCGGGCCGGGCGGGCCGCCTGGGCGCCACGGCAGGCGCAACCGTCACCACGCTGTGCCACAGGGAGCAGCTGCCCGCGCTCGCCGCCATGCTGCTGCCGCTGGGCGTTGCGCTGGAGGAGGCTGCCGACCCGGGGGCGGACCAGGGCCTGGGCCAGGGCCAGGGCCAGAGCGTGCAGGCGCTGGAGGACCTCTTCAACCTGCTGAGCTAGGCGGCGCGTGCACAGACAGACGGCTCTGAGCGCGTGCGGTGTATGTGAATCGCCAGGCGAGTGGCGTGGGTTGTCCTCACTACCTTAGCTCTCCTGCTCCCAAGCCAGCGGAGCCTCCTCCTCGCCGGCCCCGACCCCGACCCCGCCGCCCTCAGCCTCCTCCTCCAGGCTGAGCCGCAGGTACTCCGCGCGCGCGAAGCGATCCCACTCCGTGAGGCTGGGGTCGTCTCGCTCCGCCCGAATGGTGAAGGGGTCGCGCGCCTCGTGCGCCACAAACTTGCCCAGGTTGAAGAGCACATTGAAGAACTGCCCCGCCAGCTTGCAGGCGCGCAGATCTGCCAGCGTGATGCGTCCCTGGGCCTCGGGGCACAGCATGTCCGCCATTTGGCACAGCACATCCTCGAATGCAACCGGCTCCTGCGCCAGGCACTCCATGCGCTGCAGCTGCTCCTCGTAGAAGTGTGCAGCCTCTGCTGGGCGGATGACGCCATCGCCGTCTAGGTCCAGGCAGCGGAACCAGTAGGCAAGGGCGGCTGCGCTGCTCTTGTCCTCCTCTGACAGGATGAACCACACAAAGTCCTCATAGCCCATGCGCCCCGCCACGCCCGACGTGAAGGCCCGCCCCGCACCCGCGAAGACGCGGTCCACGATGCGGTATGTGAGCGCGTGGCCGCCGTAGCGCAGCAGGTCCTCCCGGTCCAACAGGAAGTCGTGGTCGCTATCCAGCTCCCAGAAGCGGCAGTAGATGACGTAGAAGTGCTCGTAGCTGAAGTAGCGCAGCACGCGGTTGATGTCGTCGGTCTCATCCAGCGCAAACATAGCCTCCAGCGCATCGCTGCGCCGCAGCTCGCGCAGGGTCATCCGGTGGGGGTCCGCCTTTGCGATGGCGTAGAAGAGGCGGTAGACTACGGTTTCGCAGTAGCGCTCCTGGAACTCGGGCGCCTCGCGCAGAAAGTCCAGCCCGGGGTGGCTGGCCAGCAGGTCCAGCATGAGGGGCTTCATGTCCGCGTGCGTCACGTAGGACGCGCCCTCCTGGCGCAGCGTCTCGAAGGCGCGAGCAGCGGTGTCGCCCCCCGCCAGCCGCGACTCCCAGAAGCGCAGGAACTGGGGCAGCGCCACGCGACCGCTGCGCCCCACGTCCAGCCGGTCGAACAGCGCGCCCGAGAACATGGACGGCAACTCAACCACCTGAACAAGGCGGGTGTCAGCGCACGCGCGGCAGCAAGTGCCCTCTCGCCGCGCGCCTCGCGGGTCACGACCGTGAACGAGCTACGCGTCATGCCGCTGGCGGGCGCGGTGGCGAACAGGGCTGTGATCTTGCTCGCCATGGCAGCGGTGTGCTCGCGGCTCTTCGGCCGACCCTGCGCCACGCGTCAACGGGGGCAGGGCCACTCGCACGCGCGCGCACAGCCGCGTACCTGACCCGCGTCTGGGTAGTAGAACTGCGGTATGGCGGCGCGGTGGACGGCGGCGACGGCGGCGGAGGGGGCGTGAGGCACAGCGTACGCGCGACTGCGGGGCGACATCGGCGGGCTGCCAGTCTCCAGCAGCGGGTGCGCTCTGTGCGCGCCGCCCTTCTGGGGAGAGAGCGGCGGCTGCGGAGCGCGCGTCAGGCGCGAGGAGAGAGCAGGAGCGACACCGTTTGCACGCTCTCTCACCACATGGCTCCCTACACCCAGATGCGACGCTGCGCTGGGCGACAGCGCTGATCTGGGCGGGGCCGGGCCGGAGATCGGGCGCCCGGCCTTTGCATCCTCGAGCAGCGAGAGAACCTGGGCGCAAGCTCAGAACCGCGAAAAGTGTTGGCCGCCGGCTGCTGCGCGATTTCTGCTGGCGCACCAGCTTCTGTGACTCGGGCACCGAGAGCCAGTTGATGAAGAGCTCGTCTAGCTTCAGCTTGCTAGACGGGAAGCGAGCACCTTGGAGGCGGAGCGGTCGATGGGTTGCAGGGTTGCGTGAGCCGATGGACGGCTGCCTGGCACTGAAGCCCACGCACCCGCGTCCAGCACGTTGTGTGGCAAAGTGCGAGGCGAGCCTGGACCTAAGCGCGGAGAGGCAGTATTTACTTGCAACGGCGCCGGCGGTGTTGACATAGCTGCAGTGAAGGTGCACCAGCGCAGAGGTGCGTGCGATGCAACGGAGGAGGCGAGTATGGCGCGCCCACTCTTTGCGGCCAAAAACGCTGACGAATAATAACAAAATTCGCACGCGTTGGGGCCGGGGTGTAGTTTTCACGTCTTATGGGTGCGTGCGCTTTGTCAAAGCTGGAGCGTGAGGATCTCGCAGTTGCGGAGGCGTCGGTCGGCGAGGCCCTCCTGCTGCGCCAGGTACTTGAAGAAGGTGCTGTGGCCAAACACCACCAGCTCCCGCTCCGGGTGGGCCAGCACCCACTTGCGGAAGGCGCCCACCCGCTGCAGGAAGGCCTGGCGCGGCTCGCCCTGGCCCAGCTGGCGCGTGGCGCAGCAGTTGGGCTTGCCCGCCTGGCTGTACCACCAGGTGTCGGGCAGCTGCGCGAAGGCGCCAGCCTCCGCCAGCTCCGGGAACGCCTGCGCCAGCTGGCAGGCGGGGCGGCCCACGTCGCCGCTGGTCACCAGGTGCTCGCTCAGCTCGCCACGCACGCTCAGCCAGGCCGACCCGCGCGCGGGCGAGGACCACAGATCAGGCGCGCAGCGCGTCACGGCGGCGCGCGCCTGCGCACGGAGCCTCAGCACGGGACGGGGGCCGAGAGAGATACGCCGCACGCCCGAGTGCGCACCAACAGACACGTCTGGATGGCCCTTGTCAGCGGACTGCACACCCACACCGCGCCAGCCCCGACCAGCTGCGCCAGCTGGTGGCCCAGCGCGTGGGCTTGCGCGTGCCCGCGCGGAGTGAGGGGCGCGTCGAAGATGCAGGGCTCGTCCCAGCTGCTGCCTGGCGCAGCACACGCCGCGTTGTACTCGCTCTCGCCGTGCCGCACCAGGTGCAGCTTCTTGATGCCGCGGGGCTGGTGAGAGAAAGGAGGGACGGGCGTGTGAGCAGGAGAAGGCGGAGGCGGCGCTTGCAACGCAGGGCTGCACCACGCGCCTGGAAGAGCGGAAACAAAGGCGGTCGGCTCAGAGCTCCAAAGCCGTGACACTCCGTCTCGTGCGCGTGCGGCCGCGTGTTCTGCGCCTCGGCGGGCACGTCCAAGTGTGCGGGCAGCGGCGAGTGGATGTACTGGCTGCCTCCGCCCTCTCCCGGACTCAGGACCAGCTCTGCGCCGTCCATCAGCTGCGACGGGCGGCAGGGGGTGCGGGTGACGTCGCCGTTCTCGGCCGGCGCGGAGACGGGGCGCAGGAGCAGGGGGGAGGACGGGCGAGCCGGGGGCGCATCGTACTGACTGCGCCGCACGCGGCCGCCCCGCGCGGGCGGGTAGGCGCCAGCCCAGAACTGCTCCTGGAAGGGGCGCGGTGCGGCGTGAGAGAGGGGTTGGGGAAAGATGAGGGTTTGGACCGCCCCGGCCACCAGCTGGCAGTTTAAAGGGACTCGCAAGGCACCCGGCGCTCGCCCGCTCCGCGTGCCCTGCGCCGGCGCCCAAACGCGCGCTGGGTGGCCGCTGGGCGGCGAAGACGCGCCTGCAGCGTGGCGCAGTCCTGCTGGGAAGCCCAGGCGCCGTCCAGCGGCTGCGTGCAGACGACGCCCGAGCGGCTCTCCTCCCCCCACCCGCCCCCAGCGCCCCCGCCGCCGCCCTCGCCGCCGCCGGGCTGCTGCCAGGCTGCGGGCTGGAGTAGGGGCTGGGGCTGGCTGGGGGGGTGACGGAGGAGGAGGGGGGAGGGCGCAGCAGGAGGCCAGTGGGGGGCTTCCCACGAGGCGCGCGCTGCGCCGCCGCCCCACCCCTCGCGCGCGCCCCCAGCGCCGCCCTCCACCTCTGAGCGCGCGGCCAGGGCGGAGGCGAAGAGGCCCCAGGCGGAGGAGTCCTCCACCGCGGGCGCGACGCCGTCAGGGGACATCGCTCGCAGTCCGCAGCCAGCCTCGCCGCCCGCCGATGCGCCCTGACCCACCGCATGCGAGCCGCCCGCGGAGCCCGGCGCCTGCGACAGCTGCCAGTCCAGCTCGCTCGGGGCCGGCGAGTCGGGCGCCGGCAGCTGCTCGGTCTCGGCCATCTGGCGCCCGCACCCGCCCCAAAACCGCGCGCCCTGGCTGCTGAACGCCCGCAGCCCATCCGTAGAGGGGTTGCGGCTCAGCGACTGCGTGTCCGGCGCCGAGTCCACGAAGAACATGGAGGAGAGCGAGCGGCGAGGCGTCGTCCCCTGCGCAGCCTCACACTCCGCGTCCCACATGACGGGCGACGACTGCAGGTTAGGCACGCTGCATCTTCTGCTTCGCTTTGCTTGAAACGACATGCCGCCGTCGAGGGCACGGACTAGGCACTCGTCTGACTATCGTACGACACGTGGACACGTCAGTGCGTTATTCTAGCGCGCCCTGACAAGCTCTTGTCTTCCCTGTGGGTCCACGAGGCCGTCGGCATGCGAGGCAGTCGCGTGCTTGTGTATGCAGGCGACGGCGTGAGCCCGCGCGCACTGGCGTACTGCCTGGAGGGCCTGCGCGAAGAGCTGGACTCTGCGCTGAACGTGCGGGAGGTGACGGCGGCGGAGCTGACCGGAGCTGCGTGGGAGGAGGAGACGGGTGCGCACTGCGGCACCAACTCAGCGCTCCCCTTCACACCCTCCTCACTCGCTCCTCCTCGCACAGCGCTGCTCGTCTTCCCGGGCGGCGCGGACAAGCCCTACTGCGCTGCTCTGGACGGGGACGGCACAGCGCGCATTCGGCGCTTCGTGGAGCAAGGGGGCCATTTCCTTGGCCTCTGCGCTGGCGCGTACTTCGCCTCCGCTCGCTGCGAGTTCGAGCTAGGCACTGCTCTGGAGGTTGCGGGACCTCGCCAGCTGGCCTTCTTTCCCGGCACAGCGGTGGGCTCCGTCGCCCCGGGCTTCTGCTACGCCTCCGAGGCTGGCGCCGTCGCCGTGCAGCTCTGCTTCGGCGCGGCGCTGCAAGAACGGGCGCTGTGCTACCTCAACGGAGGGCCAGCCTTCGTCGGGGCAGATCTGCCCAGCGAGACCGTCGATGTGCTTGCTCGCTACGTGCCTGGCCAGCCCGGCGACGGCCAGCCCGCCGCGCTGTGCTGCCGCGTGGGCAATGGCGTCGCGGTGCTTTGCGGGCCGCACCCTGAGATGCCCGCCGCGCGGGCGCCGCAGGAGCTGCCCCAACTCTTGGCGGACGACCAGGGCCGGCGCCGCTTCTGGCGCTCGCTGCTCGCCGCGGCGCGCGTGGCGCTGCGCAGCGACGCGCCGCTGCCCGACCCGCCGCGCAGCCCGCTGCGAAGCATCGCGCCTGGTTTCGTGCTGCCGGAGCCCCCAGACCTGGCGCTCCCGCGTTTGCTGCCGCCCATGCCGGTGCCTGCGCGTGGGAGTCGCTCTGATTTGGGCCCGCTGCGCAGCACAAGCACTTTGGACCTGCAGACGCTGCCTGAGGTGCCCGTGCTGCAGAGCCTGCGCTCTGCGGCGGAGCGCTTCGACCAGCAGAAGCGAAGCGAAGCGCCCAGCGAGTGGGTGGCTGCGCCGCTGCAGCGCCTCAGCGGCTGGCTGGCGGCCACGGCTGGCCTGCTGGCCGCCTCGCGCCTGCTGCGCCCTCACCTCCCCCTCACCTCCCGCGCCGCCACCATCGCCGCGGGCGCCGCGGGGTGCGCTCTGGGCGCGGGCGTGCGCTTCGGCGCGCCCCGCCCGGACGTGCCCATCACGGCCCAGAGCCTGGCAGCCTGCCTGTGCGGCCTGGTTCTGGGCCCCGCCGACGGACTGCGCGCCACTGCGCTCTACGCCACCGCAGCGGCCGCAGGGCTGCCTGTGCTGGCGCCCGGGCCGCGCCGCACAGGCGCGCACGCCTCCACCGCCGGCTTTGTTGCCGGCTTCCTGGTCTGCGCGGCGGCGGTGGGCACTGCGCGACAGCGCTGCGTCGCCCGGCGCGCCTCGCCCGCGCGCTTCGCGGCCGCAGCGGGCGCAGCCGCTGCGTTTGGCCAGCTGGCGACGGTGCTCATGGGCGGCGCATGGGCGGCGCTGCTGCTCGCCAGCGAGGGCGTGGCACCGGATGCGGCAGCCGGGGGGACTCCCAGGCCGTGGCTCGTCGAGCTGGCGCTGCACAGCGTTCGCTCAGTGCCGCCATTCTTGCCGGGGCTGATCACCAAGGCTGCGCTGACGGGCGCATGCGCGGCGCTTGCACAGCCAGCGCTCGTGGGCCCGCAGCCGCCGCTGCAGCCGGGGATCAGACGGCTGCTGGAGTAGAATCGAACGACACTGACGCAATGGACGCACGCAATAATGGACGCAACAACAGTCCAACGAAGTCCCTTACATAAGGGACTTCAACAGACTGCGCAACAACAGATTCATCTAAGACTTTTGCTCCCGAGTTGAACAACATACATACACAGTATATATGTGTTCGATCAGAAGCCGCCCGCCCGTTCGCTGCACTCCCGTATATCCACGGTATTGGCGGCCATGTGCCCCGCAAGGCCGAGGCCACGCCGCGCTGCCCCAATCAATGTGGCACCTTGCATTGGCGACGTCGACGTTGTGAAGGAGGCTGCAGCGCACGACGCCGCCTACGGGGGTGGGAGCGAGGAAGACGCAGGCCCCGCGACGCGGCTGCCGCTGCGTATGTTGGTGAGAGATCCGGCGGTGGTTGTCTTTGCATTGCTGCACGTGCTCGCGCTCGCCGTCCCGTTCCTGTACAGGGGTTTCACCCGCGCAGACGCGGCGCTGGTGGTGGTGAGCTACGGGACACGGATGTTCGGTGCGCAGCGAACTGGGAGTGGCAGCTGAAAAAGTGCTCTGATGGCCGTCTGCTGCAAGGCTCTCACGCACGCCGCGCCGCCCTCTGCCGCCAGGAATAACGGCTGGCTTCCACCGCCTGCTGTCGCACCGCTCCTTCCAGTGCAGCCGGGCGGTGCAGGTGCGTCTAGGGATGTGCCTGCGCTGTGGCGCAGCGGTGGCGCTCCCCTCCTTCGCTCACTCCACCCCTGCCTATGCCAGTTCGCGCTTGCTTGGCTGGGCACCGCCAGCCTGCAGAAGGGACCGCTGTGGTGGTGCAGCCACCACCGGCATCACCACCGCACGGCTGATACCAAGGCGGACGCGCACTCCCCCGTGGCGCACGGATTTTGGTGGTCCCACTGCGGCTGGTTCCTCCTCACCGACAGACACGCGCAGCCGCTGCTGCGCGCGGTGCCTGACCTGGCGGCGCTGCCCGAGATTGCGTGGCTGGAGCGCAACTACCTGCTCCCGCCAGCGGCGCTGGCGGCGGCGCTGGCGGCGACTGGCGGCGCGCGCGCGGTTGCGTACGGATTCGTGGTGGCCACGGTGCTCTGCTGGCACGCCACCTACGCCATCAACAGCGTTGCGCACCTGTTGGGCGGGCAGCGCTTTCAGTGCCAATTCAACGGTGCCTGCACCGCGCGCAACAACCTGTGCGTGGGGATGCGCGTGCGTTGCGCCATGCTGGCTGACCCCTGTGCGCAGGCTGCTTGCGCTGCTCACCCTGGGCGAGGGTTGGCACAACAACCACCACCGATACATGGCCTCCGCGCGACACGGCTTCGTGCAGCCCTGGGAGCTTGACGTCACCTTCTACGTCATCAAGCGTGCGTCGCCCCCCGCCGCAGCCAGTTGCGGCGCCGCCCCCTCTGACGCCCCTCTGTCCGCCTGCCGTCCACCAGTGATGGAAAGCGTCGGGCTGGCGTGGAACCTTCGTGCGCCGCCGCCAGAGCTGTTGGCGCACGCGTATGCGATGAAGGCACACTGACCTGCGACATCTTTCGCCTCTGGGCCGGGACGCTTGCCTCGATCGCCACCTCCTTTATTGATATTTGAAAATTTCTTGAGCTCGCGACTACGCGACTAGGTGAAGCGAAGCTGAGTAGCGGGCAGCAAGGCGTGCGAGGGTCCGCAGCGCAGCGCCAGGTCATTCAGCAGCGACGGCAGCTCACGCACCGAGTCGTGTGTGCTCGCTCTTGCTCGCTGTGTGCGGCGTATGCGAGCAAGGAGTGCGAGAGAACTGTTTCCGTGAGCAAGGGCATGGCAGTTTGCTCGACACGTTCTCTTTCGACGCTGCAGCTCCAACCAGAAGCTGCCAGCGGCCCTTCCGAGCTCTGAAGGGCAAAGCGGCTGCAACAGCGTGCCCACACGGTGCCACGCGCGTCGAAGAAAGGCTCTCCTCTCCCTGCCTCACATCAGCGCCCGCACCACGCCCATAGCAGCAAACCCAGCTGAGAAAAGCACCAGCGCTGCACGGTGCGCAGGGGTGCTGACGGGCGGCACGCCGCGGTAGAGCTGCAACGCAAGCGTAGCGCTCGTGGCTGCACACACGCCTGAGCCAACCACGCGGCAGGACAGGCAGTCGCTTTCCTCGGGCGGGCTCATGGTCGAATTGACGAACAGGCACGCGAGGCACGCAGAGACCGAGGGAACGCGCGCGAGTGTGCGATTCATTCGGTGATTCGGTCAGCCGTGCGTACCCACTACTACGCTGCTGAACACAGTCAAGGTCTTTGTCGTACGTGTCTAACGCAAGTGTCTGCATCGCAGACGATTTCGAGCGAAGAAGAAGCAGCGAACATCGATCGTCACGCTTCTGCCACGTGGGCGCATCGCTTGCGAGGAGCCGCCAGCTTGCGCTGCCTGGCCGCATGCCTGGCGATGCGCATGGCTGCGCAGACGTCCCAGACGCGGTGTGCGTGCGCCTCGGAGCGCTTGCAGGCAGCCTCCAGCGCCGCGAGCGTGACGCTGGGGAGGGTCACCTCACCGTCCTCCTGCGCCGCGTCGTAGGCCACCAGAGCCGCGTCCAGGCGCCCCTGCAGGCAGCAGGCCTGCACCAGGTCCGAGTACAGCGCCAGCCGCTCTGAGCGGGACAGCCCCGCCTGCGCCAGCAGCGCGCCGGAGGCCCCCGCCACAGCTGCATAACTCGCCTGCCGTGCGGCCGGGGGCGCCAGCGCGCTGTCGTCCTCCCGGGAGGCGCGCACGCAGCTGGCCGCAGCCGCCAGCAGCTGCTCGTACAGCGCCAGCGCCGCGTCCACGCGCCACACGCGCGCGCAGGCGGAGGCCAGCGCGGCCAGGGCTGGCGGGGAGAGGCTCCGGGCGGCCACGTGGGGCTGGGGCTGCAGGGGGTGGGGGCCGCGGGCGGGGCTCCTAGGGGCGCTGTGCAGCTGCTGCGAGGGCGCAGCCTCCCCCTGGTACCGCTCCGAGGCGACCCACAGCGCCTGGTCAACCTCCCCCGCGCGGCACAGCGCGCGAACCACTGCACTGCAGGCGGCCGTGCTGAGCTGGCAGGCCGCACCCGCAGCCTCCACAGCCACCGTGTAGGCTGCCGCCGCCAGCCCCTCTCGCGCCACAGCCTCCGCCAGCGCGCTGAAGGCTGCGGCGCTGGGCGTCATGCCCCGCTGCGCCATGAAGGCGCGCACCCGCAGCGCCCGCTCCGCGTAGTGGAAGCGGCACAGGGCGCACAACGCTGCGTTGAGCGCCTCCCGCTCCACCGCGCCGCCGCGCCTGGCCAGCGCGCGTAGCTCCACAAGCATCTCGTCCAGCAGGCCCGCGCGCGAGCAGGCCACCAGCAGCAGGTTGGCGCACACGTCCGAGAGGGGCACCCCCTGGGCCACCATCTCACGCGCCACGCCCAGCGCGCGCTCCACGTCCGCCGTGCGCTTGCAGCCGTCAAGCAGGATGCCGAAGGTGACGGCGGTGGGCGTGATGCCGGCTGCGCGCATGTCGCTTAGCGCCCCAAATGCACCGTCCGTGTCGCCAGCCTTGACGTGCGCGTCTAGCAGCGCGCTGTAGACGTACTCGTTCGCCTCCAGGCCGTGCTCGCTGCGCATGCACTGCACCAGCGCCGCGGCGCGCGCAGGGCCGTCGACGCCACGACCAACCGCAGATGTCAGCGCAGCCAGCGTGCGCTGCGAGGGCGCCACGCCGCTGGCGCGCATTGCGTCAAATGCGCGCAGCGCGGCAGGCGCGTCGTGCTGAGCAGCGCAAGCGGCGATGAGCGCAGTGAAGGTGATTGTGTCAGCCGCAGCGTGCCGCCCGGCCGCGCCGCTCGCCATGGCTGCCGCGCGCGCCGCGGCGCCCTCCAGGTCCCCCAGCGCGCCCCCCTGCAGCGCGATGGCTGCGTTCATTACGCTGGTGGTGCGCGCGGCTCTCGGCGCGGCATCTGCTGCAGCCAGCGCTGCCGCCGCGTGAAGCGCGCTGCCCCGGCAGGCTGTGAGCACCGCGCACAGGACGTAAGGGCTGTGCGCGTCGACGCCAGAGGCGCGCAGCACCTCCAGCGCTCTGGCGGGTGCCCCCGCGCGGCCGCACATGCTCGCCAGCGCGCTCCACGTCTGCGCGTTGGGCAGCTCTCCCGCGGCGCGCAGCTGCGCCACGGAGCTCCAGCCCAGCTGCAGGCAGGTTTCCGGCGGGAAGCCGGTCGTCTCGGAGGCGCAGCTGCGGGACAGCGCGGTGAGCAGGCTGCTCACCATGTGACGGTTGGGCGCCACGCGCTCAGCCTGCGCGGTGCGGAAGAACTGCAGCCCCGCGCGCGCGTCGCCCGCGGCGGCGCAGGCGGCTAGCAGCCCCCCATACGTGCGCCCATTGGGCACCTCCCCAGCCTCGCGCATAGCCGCCAGCGTGCCCCGCGCCCCGGCCACGTCGCCGCCAGCCGCGTGCACCGCGACGAGCGCGTTGAAGGTGACGGCGCTGGGGCGCACGCCCTCGGCCCGCATGCACGCGTGGGCAGCAGTAGCAGCAGCCGGCTGCCCGGCGCGCCCGCAGGCGCTTATGTAGGCGTTGAACACGGTGGGGCTCCGTTCGCCGCGCCTCAGGCACGCCTCAAAGGCTGCTGCGGCTGCAGGGAAGGCGCCGCAGCGCGAAGCGGCGCTGATGAAGGCGGCCACGACGGAGGCGTCGGAGGGGATGGCGTCGGCGCCGCCCAGGTCGTTGCCCAGCGCCCCGAGCAGGGCTGTGAAGAGGGGTGGGCCAGCGGACGGCGCAAAGGCGACGTGCGTGAATGCCTCCTCCAAGCGAGCGTTGGCCAGCGCGGCGGCCATCACGGCGGCAGTGGCACCCTCCGTCGCGCCGGTGGAGCGGCGCAGCGCGGCGAAGGCTGCAGGCAGGTCGCCCTCCAGCAGAGCGTCACCGACGGCTCGCGACTCAACCTCCAACTGCTCATCCTCCGCCAGTGCAGGCTGAGAGCGCGGTGGCAGCACACGACGCCAGTCGGGCGTCTGGTACTGCGGCACTATGAGCAGCGGCGGCGAGCGCCTGGTGACGCGGATGCTGCTGCGAGGAATTGGAGCTGAGGCCACAGCCAGAGCACGCAGCGCACGCCCCTCGACGTAGCACGGCACCGTGCTGCCTAGGCGCGCTCGCGCAGAACGGATGGCGGCACCGCTCAGCGCTGGCATGGTCGCCACGAGAGGTGGCACGCGAGACGTGACGCGACACCTCAAGCACGGAGAAGGCGAGCACGGGTCTCTCAAACGGAGATCCGAGGGGAGCAAAGAGAGAGAAAAACGGCCGTACGGCCGTACGGCCCTACCTGACGCCGCCTTCTTGTTGCGTCTTCCCCAGTCCTCGCTCGTCGCTCGCTGCAGCTGCAAGCCGAGCGACGCACGCACCACGCAAGCAGAGGTGGTGCCTCCCACCAAGAATACCGCATAAGGCACGCACGCCAAAGGCAGCACATACACGGTCACCGACGTGTCTCACAGTCTCTGCCTCTCTGTGGTCTGGCTGCCTCGCCTAGGTGATGACGGTGGGCTTGTCGCGCCCCGTGAACTCCTTGAGCTTGGAGAGGGCCAGCGCGACGGAGATGAGCGGCGCCAGCGCCTGCTGCGCGTCAACCTGCTGCTTCGCCACGTTGGCCTCATACTGCTCCACGTACAGCCGAACGGTGGCGCCAGACGAGCCCGTGCCGGAGAGACGGAAGATGATGCGGCTGCCGTCGGTGAAGACGAAGCGCAGGCCCTGCTTGGTGGCGACGCTGCCATCGATGGGGTCTGTGTACTGGAAGTCATCCGCAAAGTCCAGCGTGTATGCGCCAAAGGCGTCGCCCTTCTTGGCGCTGGCGATGGTTGCACGGATGTGGTCAACCATCTTGGCGGCGTCGTCGCTGCTGCACTCCTCGTAGTCGTAGCGGCTGAAGAAGTTGCGCCCAAACTCGGCCCAGTGCTCCTGGCAGATCTGCGCCACGCTCACCTTCTGGCCGCCCACGGGCACGTCCTTGTTGCGGTAGGCGAGGATGGAAAGCCAGGCGAGCACCGCCCAGATACCGTCCTTCTCACGCACGTGGTCGCTGCCAGTGCCGAACGACTCCTCCCCGCACACGCTGCACTTGCCCGCGTCCATCAGGTTGCCAAAGAACTGCGGCACGGGCGGCGAGCCCGTGAGGCACGGGTGAGGCACGGGTGAGGCACAGGCGCGCACCTTCCAGCCGGTGGGCGTCTCAAAGAAGGGCACCCCCAGCTTGGCCGCCACCCGGTCCAGCGCAGCAGCCGTGGGCATGCTGCGCGCCAAGCCCTTGATGCCGCCCTTGAGCCAGGGAATGCAGCGCTGGCCGTAGGCTGCGATTACGGCGACGCTGTCGGAAGGGGTGACAAAGAACTTGTTGCCCAGAATCATGTTGCGGTCGCCGTCGCCGTCAGACGCAGCGCCGAAGTCGGCGGCGTTGGGGCCGTACATGAACTCCACCAGGTCGTGCGCGTACGTCAGGTTCGGGTCGGGGTGCCCGCCTCTGCGCAGTGCAGGGGAAGGGGGCAAGGCGTGAGCGCCGCCGCGCGCACGGCCAGTCCCAGCCGCGCGCACCCAAAGTCCTCCAGCGGCGTGTCGTTGACCACGCTGGAGGGGGCTGCGCCCAGGGCATCCACCAGGATGGGCTTCGCGTAGGCGCCAGTGATTGCGTGCATCGCGTCGAAGCGGATCTTGAAGTCCGGGCGGGAGAGGAAGGTTTTGAGGAGGGGGAAGTCGAAGACATGGTCCTTAAACAAAGCCAGGTAGTCAGCTGCAGGGTCAACCACCTCAACCTCGAAGCCGCCGAAGCGCGTCACGCCAGTCTTGCTCAGGTCCACGTCCGGGATGTCCGCTACGCGCAGCACAGAGACGGACTGGGTGAATCCGTAGATAGCGTCCGTCAGCTTCTCCGGCGCCGGCTCACCCGCACTGGCGTTGTACTTGATGCCCCAGTCGTTCTCCGGACCGCCCGGGTTGTGGGAGGCGGACATGATGAAGCCGCCCTGCGCCTTGCGGGCGCGGATGACGGCGCTGGCAGCAGGGGTTGCCAGGAACCCGTCGCGCCCAACCAGCATGCGCTTCACGCCGTTGCCAGCAGCCAGCTTGATGATGATCTGCGCAGCCTCCTTGTTGAACCAGCGTCCGTCGCCGCCTAGCACCAGCGTGGCTCCCTCCTGGGAGGGTGAGATACCGTGAGCACAAGCGTGGGGTCGGGAGAGAGCGAGGTGCCTCTCGCTCGCCCCGCGGCCCGCGTACCCGCTGCTCGGCGGGCAGGGCATTGAAGAGGCTCTGCACCCAGTTGGCCAGGTAGTTGCCAGTGCTGAACTCCTTGGCCTTCTTGCGCAGGCCGCTGGTGCCCGTCTTCTGGCCGTCAATCTTGGTGGTGGCCACCTCTTTCACAGCCACGCCGGCGGCGGCCATGGTCACGGCGCGCAGGCGCAGGCGCGGAGGGGCGCGGGAGAGAGCGCGGCGGGGAGCGAGGCCCGCGGGCGGAGGCGGGCGCACTAAGGCGGGGCTGGGGGCGACGACGCACACAGCCCGCATGCAGGCTGCAGGGCGCAAGTGAGAGACCCGCAGTCCCGCACAATTACGCTTGTTGTTGTTCAAATCGAACACGCTTGTACATACTTCAAGGGAATAGTAGAACGCACGGTGCTGGGGCTCCTCACTCAGAGATCGGTGCCCTTGCACACGGTGTATGGCGGAGGCGGCGTGTGTGCCTTCGTTGTCTCAGCTGTGCACTACCCTGCTCTGCAAGCACGCGCAGGAGCTGCTGTCGCAGGCCAGTGAGGTGCTGCCCCTCCTGCCTACTGCCAGCAAGGCTGCGTTGCTGGCCGTGCTGCGCCGCTTGCTGACCAGCGAGCATGAGGCGGACCTGGCTGTGCGTGCGCTTGCGGACGACTACAAGCGCCTCGACCTGAGCGGCTGCGCTCTCAGCGATGCTGGGTGCGCAGCGTCGGCTCAACGGTGCTGCAGCTTGCGCGCACTGGACGTGCGAGCCTGCCCGAACGTGACTAGCACCGGACTTCGCGCACTGCTAGCAGCGTCGCCAAGGCTGGAGGTGCTCCGCGTGGGAGGTTGCCCGGCCAGCAACCGCGCCGCGCGAGGCTCGGTGCCCGCCTTGCTGCCCCGCGTTCACGCGACTGTGAGGGCAGAGAGCTGGGAGGAGAGCGACGTCCCGCAGCCGATGGCCCCTCTGCTGCGCTGGTTGGTGTGGCCGGAGGCTGATGCACGCAGTCGTGCTGCCTTGGCCAATTGCCCGCGCATTAAGCTCGTCGGCGCCGCCACCATAGGGGATTCACGATGTATCAGCGACGAACGACGGCCAGATGCCAAGGAAAGAGTAGAGACGAGCCTCGCCCCAGACTCCCCCCAGCTCACTTCTCCGCAAGCCCAGCGCCCTGGCCAACATCGGAGGGGGGCACCCGTGGAGGCTGACCTACGATTTGCGCTAGATGCGCATGTGCTGGCACCTCTAGCGCTGGACAGCGAGCTCTTGAGACCGAGACCCAGCCCGCTCTCGCTGCCCTGCTCCGTCGCCCGACCGCTGAAACCGCGGCTGCACATTGCTGAGCTGTTCCGCCTCGCTTTTGTGGCTCGCGACGAGCGACTGCAGCCGAAGCGCGACAAGAATTGGAGGCAGAGCCAGCGTCGTGTGCTGACTGGCACCTCGAGCGCAGAGGATGTGCTGGCACGCTGCACTGGCGCTCTTCGCAATGGAGGCGCCACGCGTCTGCTGCGCGCTGGCCATCTTCCTGTGGACAGCAGCTGGCAATATCGTGAACCATGTTGAACAACCGCTGTGTTGAGACACGCAGAGACCTCAATCCGCTCTACAGTCGTAGTGATACATTCATTACTGCTAGTTGTTGCACAAGCCACCCATACAGGCGTGCCAATGCCGGCTATTGCTCCTCCTCCTCCAGCAGCGTGCTCTCTTCGTCGTCTTCGCCCTCAAATGAGGTTGGCTTCACCCGCTTCACGGGGATAGCCACCGAGAAGACTGTGCCCTGGTCCTCGTCGTTGGTCATGCTCACGTCCACCTGCTCGCCCTGGTCCACAACGACGAACTCGGACACGACGCGCACAATCTTCTCTTTCAGCTCAGCCATGGACTGCGTGCTCAGCGCGCAGCGGTCCGCCACCAGGATCATGCGCAGCCGCTTCTTGGCGTCCGCGCGCGCGTGGTCTGCTTCCTTGACAGGGAAGAAGAGGCTCCAGGCGAAGGCCACCTTCTGGCCGAGCCCCATGCTCTCCAGGTCCACAGCGCTCGTGCTGGGCGCAGAGCGCGTTGCGCCGGTCGTGCGCGCTGTGGCGGAGACCGCCAGGCGGGCGCGCGGGGCCCGGCGAGCTCTTGAGCATGCTGCCGTTCGGGGCGGCTCCTGCACGCCGCACGAAGCCACGAGTCAGGGCCAGGCCCGTTGCGCACATACGGCACTCGCAGCGCAAGCGTGCCCACCGGCGGCACCGGCGGCCGGAGGGCGTCGAGCGGGAGGCAAGGAGCCTCAGGTCGTACCTGTGCGCGCCACCCGCCGCCCGCAAGCACGCAGCTATGGCACGTCGCAGTGGACATGTCAGCAAAGAGGAGCAGTCGAGCACGGAGGCGGCGAGGCGCACGTCAGACTTGACCCAAATAGTGCGACGCGTGCGCCGCCGACCAAATAATGCACTTCGCGCGCCCTTACGGATCTGCGTGCTGGTCCCGACCCGATGGCGTCACCAGGTGCGTGGCGTGTGCGCTGCGGCCTGCATGCCTGCGGCTGCGATATCCTGAAGGATGGACGATGCGCTGCGAGGCGCACCCGCACCGCGCTCCTGTGCCTGTCTGGCTGCAGCGGCCGCAGCGACTGCGTCGTCTGCGAAGCTGGGCGGCGCGCGAGTTCGGCAGGGTAGTCTGGCGTGGCCTCAGTCGGACGCTCCACAATGCTGCACCTCACCTCATATGCCGCAGGGAGCGCGGTGACCCTGGTGGCCCCGAAGGTTGATCCTGCGGACAAGGACTATTATGACACCTACTTCCAAGTTGCGCCCAAGCCCGGACGTGCGTGGCCCGCTGCATCCAGCCAGGCTCCTCCTCCGCCCGCTCGCAAGCCCAGCCGCCGCGCGCCCCGCTCGCTCCCGCTCTCCCGCCACCGCGCACCGCCACGCCACGCACGGCAAGCTGCCGCCTCGTGCCCGCCTGCCCCGCTGCTTTGCGCCTGGCTGCGTCTCCCGCCCTAGGTCCAAGCCGCCGTCTGAGCCTCCCATCGCAGCGCCCGTTCCCAGCTATGCCGCGTGGGTTGACCCCGTGCGTCGCACGGCCGCGTTTGAGACTCTGACGAAGATCATGGAGGAGCGTGTGCTGGTGATTGACGGCGCGATGGGCACGTCCATCCAGCGCTACAAGCTCAGCGAGGCTGACTACCGTGGCGAGCGCTACAAGGACCACACGCACGACTTGAAGGGGAACAACGACATTTTGGTGCTCACCAAGCCTGACGTGATCGCTGAGATCCACAACGGCTACCTGGAGGCTGGCGCCGACGTGATTGAGACCAACACGTTCAACAGCACCAGCATCAGCCAGGCTGACTATGATCTGCAGGCGCCTGATGAGGTGTACGCCATCAACGTTGCGGCTGCGCAGCTGGCCAAGCGCTGCTGCGAGGAGTGGAGCGTGCGCACGCCGGGCAAGCCGCGCTTCGCCGCCGGCGCGGTGGGGCCTACCAACAAGACGCTGAGCGTCAGCCCCAGCGTGGAGAACCCAGCCTTCCGGGGCTGCACCTTCGACGAGGTTGTGGAGGCCTACATTGCGCAGGTCAAGGGGCTGGTTGACGGCGGCGTGGACATGCTGCTGGTGGAGACCATCTTCGACACGCTGAACGCCAAGGCTGCGATGTTCGCGGTGGATGCCTTCTTCCGGGAGCGCGGGGAGGCCATCCCCGTGTTTGTGAGCGGCACCATCGTTGACAACAGCGGCCGCACGCTCAGCGGGCAGACCAACGAGGCGTTCTGGAACAGCATCGCGCACGCCAAGCCCCTGGCTGTGGGCCTGAACTGTGCGCTGGGCGCGGCCGACATGCTGCCCTATATCGCCAACCTGTCAGCCTGCGCCGACTGCTTCGTCTTTGCCTACCCCAACGCGGGCCTGCCCAACGCCATGGGCGGCTACGACCAGAAGGGGCCGGAGATGGCGGAGGACTGCCGGCCGTTCCTGGAGGCTGGCCTGCTGAACGGCCTGGGCGGCTGCTGCGGCAGCACGCGCGATCACATCAAGTGCCTGGCGGACATGGTGGCCGCCTACCCGGCGCGCCCGCGGCACGGCGTGCCGCCCGCGCTGCGCCTCAGCGGCCTGTTGCCCCTCAACTACGTCCCCGCCGCCCAGCCTGACAAGCAGCGCGCTTCCTTCCTGCACCTCGGCGAACGCTGCAACGTGGCCGGCAGCATTGTGTTCAAGAAGGCTGTGGTTGAGGGCAACTGGGACCGCGCGCTGGCCATTGCGCTCAAGCAGGTTGAGGCTGGCGCCGACGTGATTGACATCAACATGGACGATGGCCTCATCGAGGCTGTGGGCGCCATGACGCGCTTCGTCAACCTGCTGGTGGCTGAGCCCGACGCCTCCAAGGTGCCCTTTATGGTGGACTCCTCCAAGTGGCACGTTGTCGAGGCAGGCCTCAAGTGCTCCCAGGGCAAGTGCATCGTCAACAGCATCAGCCTCAAGGGGGGCGAGCCGGAGTTCCTCAAGCAGGCTGCGCTGTGCAAGCGCCACGGCGCAGCCGTCGTGGTCATGGCCTTTGACGAGCAGGGTCAGGCGGCGACTGAGGCCGAGAAGGTGCGCATCTGCTGCAGAGCCTTCCGCCTGCTGGTGGAGCGCGTGGGTTTCTTCCCGGAAGACATCATCTTCGACCCCAACATCCTCACCATCGGCACCGGCATGGAGGAGCACAACAACTACGCCGTGGACTTCATCAATGCCACGCGCGAGATCAAGCGCCTCTGCCCCGGCGCCAAGATCAGCGGCGGCGTCTCCAACCTCGCCTTCTCCTTCCGCGGCAATGAGCCCGTGCGCCGCGCCTTCCACTCAGCCTTCCTCCACCACGCCTGCCGGGCGGGCATGGACATGGGCATCGTCAACTCGGAGCAGGTGCGGGAGGACGCCTATGAACTCATCGACAAGGAGCTCCTGGGCTTTGTGGAGGATGTCCTCTTGAACCGCTGCTCCAACGCGACGGAGCGCATGCTGGAGTTTGCAGCCACGCTTGACCCAAAGAGCAAGCCAACGGCGCCGCGCAAGAAGGGCGTCGCCGCTTCCGAGTCGAACGCCGTTGCCGCAGCCAGCTGGCGCGACCAACCGGTAGGCAAGCGCCTGGAGTACGCGCTCATCAAGGTGCGTATCTTGCCCCGGCTCTCAGATCTGACCTCTGGCACCTGCAAGGATGATGAAACCGAGTCAGCCGAGCGGGCCTCCTCTTTCTGAGGCTGTGCCACGCGCATGAAGGCACCTAATGTCATAGTTACACTGACTTGCAGCGCGCGCGGGCAAACCCGCGGGACTTTCACACCATCTTTTCAACGCTGACCTGCTTTCTATCTCACAGGGAATCGACGAGTTCTGCGTTCGCGACACCGAGGAGGCACGCTCCTCTGGGGCGTACGAGAAGCCGCTGCACATCATTGAGGGGCCGCTGATGGATGCCATGAACATAGTGGGCGACCTCTTCGGCGCCGGCAAGATGTTCCTGCCTCAGGTCATCAAGTCTGCGCGCGTGATGAAGAAGTCCGTGGGCCACCTGGTGCCCTTCATGGAGGAAGAGAAGCGGCTGAGCGGCAAGGTTGATGACAACTGCGGCGCCGGCACTTTCCTGATCGCCACCGTCAAGGGCGACGTGCACGACATCGGAAAGAACATCGTGGCCGTGGTGCTGGGCTGCAACAACTTCAAGGTTGTGGACATGGGCGTTATGCAGCCGGTGGATGCCATCCTGGACCGGGCCGTTGAGATCAAGGCTGACATCATCGGCCTCTCCGGCCTCATCACCCCCTCCCTGGACGAGATGGTCACGGTGGCGCAGGAGATGGAGAAGCGCGGGCTGAGGGTCCCGCTGCTCATCGGCGGGGCGACAACAAGCAAGATGCACACCGCTGTCAAGATCGTGCCCCACTACGCCGGCCCTGTCATCCATGTTCTGGACGCTTCCCGCTCGGTGCCGGTGGCGCAGGCGCTGATGGACTCGGTAAAGGCTGGGGAGCTATGGGATGACACGCGTGAAACGTACGCGGAGATGCGGGAGGAGTTCCTGGCTGGCCTGGAGGAGCGCAAGTACCTGTCGCTGCAGCAGGCACGCGCCAAGCGGCTGGTGGTGGACTGGGCGGACCCGCAGCATGCGCCGCACACACCCGCCCAACCGGGCGTGACTGTCTTCCGGGACGTGCCCATCGCCGAGGTGCTGCCCTTCATCGACTGGAACCCCTTCTTCCAGGTCTGGCAGCTGCGCGGGCGCTACCCCAACCGCGGCTTCCCGAAGATCTTCAACGACGAGAGCGTTGGCGCCGAGGCGAAGCGGCTGTACGACGAGGCACAGACGCTGCTAGCCAAGATGCAGAGCGAGAAGCGGCTGTGTCTCAAGGCAGTTGCGGGTATTTTCCCGGCGGGCAGCGCGGGCGACGACATTGAGGTCTACGCGGACGAGACGCGCTCGCCGGAGTCCAGGCGCGCAACCTTCTACACGCTACGCCAGCAGGCGGAGAAGGACACAGAGGAGGCATACATGGCGCTGTCCGACTTCGTGGCGCCGCGCGATAGTGGGGTGCGGGACTATTTGGGCGCCTTCGTAGCCTCTGCAGGCTTTGGCCTGGACGAGCTGACCGCCGAGTACAAGGCTGCGCACGACGACTACAACTACATCATGGCGGAGGCGCTGGCTGACCGCCTGGCGGAGGCGCTGGCCGAGTGGCTGCACCTGCGTGTGCGCACACAGCTGTGGGGCTACGCGCCCGGGGAGGCGCTGGACGCGGCGGAGCTGCTGAAGGTCAAGTACCAGGGCATCCGCCCCGCGCCCGGCTACCCGTCTCAGCCGGACCACACGGAGAAGCGCGCCATGTGGCAGCTGCTGCGGGTGGAGGAGAACATCGGCGTGCAGCTCACGGAGAACCTGGCCATGCTGCCTGCGGCGAGCGTGTCGGGCCTCTATTTCGGCGGCAAGGCGTCGCAGTACTTCTCCGTGGGCAAGGTGACGCCCGACCAGGTGGCGGACTACGCGCAGCGCAAGGGCCTGCCGCAGGCGGAGGTTGAGCGCTGGCTGCGCCAGCTGCTGTCTAGCGAGAGCGTCTAAAGCTCCGGACTGTAGAGGACTCTAAAACATGTTTACAAAAGCGCGCTATAGCAGTACAATGTCGCCGTCACACAGCACGTACGAGTCGGGCACCAGAGCGTTGTTGACGTTGACGCGCGGGGCGCGAGCCCGGTAGCGCGCCGCAACCTCGCCCGCCGTGGTGCCCGCGTCCAGGCGCAGCGTGGCGCCCTGCGGCCACACGATGCACACGACGCTGGAGCTGGGCTGCGACGCCCGTGGAGGGGCCGCCTGGTCTTCGGATGGCTCGCCCGTGGTGATGTCTTTCTCCCATGTGAGCAGAGACCGCAGCAGACGGGTCTTCTCGTTCAGCGCATCGTCGCCCGACTGCGTCTCGTTGCGCCGTGCCCCCGGCTGCCCTTCAGTGGCGGCGTCACACTGCGGCATGTCCAGCAGCTCCACGCACGCCGCTAGCTTACGCCCATAGGCGTCCAACTTGTGGTACCGCCCGTCGCTACAGAGCACAAACTCCTCCAGCACCACCCGCAGGTCGCCTTGGCCCGCGGTGTGCCAGCCCTGTGTGGCGACCAGCTGCGCGAGGGCGCCATAGTCGGCGGCGGTTGCGCGGCGCCCCTGAGAAGCGCCAAAGCGCTCCCTCAGGTGGATGGCGACCAGCATGCGGTTCCCCCCTTCCCGCGCCTCCACTACCACCGCGTCGCGCAGCCGGCCCTCAGCCACGCGCAGCAGGGGCGCGCCCACGCGCACGCGGCGGGTAGTGGCGCCGGCAAAGGGGGGCGGTGCGGGCGGAGCAGGAGCGGGCTTGGCGGCAGGAGGGTGCAGCGCGGCTGCAAACTGAGCGGCAGCGCGAGCAGCGGGGCCGCCGTCTGCGGTGGCCAGCGCCCTGACAAGCGGTTCCACAACCGCCGCGGCGGCCGCCAGCAGCTGCTGCGGCGGCTTGGACTTGCTGGTCGACTGCGGCTGTGGGTCCTTGTAAAGCCAGTGCGCAGCTGCACCGTACTCAGCCTCCTCATGCATGCTGCGCGTGCGCATCTGCACCTCCAGCGGCGCGCCGTCGGGAGCGCGCACCGCGGTGTGCAGACTCATGTAGCCGCTGGCCTTCGGGTTTGCAATGTAGTCGTCCATTTCCCCCCCGACGGGCCTCCACAGCTTGTGCACAGCCGCAAGCAGCGAGTAGCATGCTTCCGTCTCCACCCCCGCATCGCGGCTGGTGGTGTCCTCCACCACCACGCGCAGCGCGCGGGCGTCGTACACCTCAGCCGCGCTGCAGCCCTTGCGCTGCATCTTCAGATGGGTGCTCCACAGAGACTTCAGTCGCCCCTGCACAGTCACGTCCAGCCCGGGTGTCACGGCCGATAGGCGCAGCTCGTCGCGCAGCGCGCGCTGGCATGCAGCCAGTGCCTCCAGCGCAGCCGCTGCGGAAGCAGGGGCGCGGCCGATGCCAGCTGCTGCGCTCTGGCGCGCTGTGAAGCAGGAGGGGGGGACGTCAGAGCGCGGCAGCCGGCACGCGTGGTGGGTGCACGCACATGTGAGTAGGTCGAAGGGGAGGACGCAAGCGAGGAGGGTGCGCGTGCGGCGCTGCTCGGGCGACAGGAACTCGTCCCCGGGCTGCGCTACTGCAAGCCCGTCCAGGCGCTCGAACAGAGCCACCTCGTCCAGCGCGGCAGTTGGTGCCCGCCCCTGGCCCGACCACACCTCGTCCAGGCTGAGCTTGAGGCGCAGGAAGGTTGTCGGCAGCAGCACGGCGAAGCACAGGTCTTCAAGCTCAGACTTGATGCTCCACACGCCCAGCCGCGCCGCCAGCGAGCACCACACGCCCAGCGTCTCCGTCGCAACCGCGCGCGCCTTGTCAGGCGCAAGCGCGTACAGCGTGCGCATGTTGTGCAACCGGTCGGCCAACTTGATGAGCAGCGTGCGCGGGTCGTCCACCAGGGACAGGATGAGCGTGCGCAGCGTGGCGCCGTCGCTGGCCGGCATGCCGTCCACGGTGCCGCTTGTGGCGGTGGCCCACGCGCCCTCCACCATCTCCAGGCGGCGGTGGCGCCGTAGCAGCTGGTTCAGCTGCGACAGCCTGGTCACGCCGCTCACAATCTTCGCAACCTCGCCGCCAAAGGCGCGCGCCACGTCCTCCAGACTGGTGGACGTGTCATCGACCACGTCGTGCAGTAGCGCAGCGACCACCGCTGTCACGGTGCGTTTACTCTTGAGCGGCAGCAGGCCGGCGAGGATGCGCGCCGTCTCAACCACGTGAGTGACGTACTCCTCGCCCGTGCGCCGATACTGGCCCGCGTGCGCGCTGGCGGCAAAGTCCACCGCGCGTAGGACCGTCGGGTCGGCGAAGACTTGGAAGCCACTGACGTCCACGCCCTGCAGCAGCGCCGGTGGCCCGACGCTCGTGTCCTCCTGCCCGAACACGCGCATCCGACCGAAGCGTTCCCACAGGCTGCTGGACACTGCCACGGCGCCCGCAATTAGCGCGGAGGTGCTGCCCAGGAGCATGGTGTTGAACACCGGCGAGCCAGGCCAGAGGACGGAGGGAAGAAGGACAGAGGCGGACGACGCACGCTCCGCAAGCTGCACCAGGCTGTTGGCACGCGTGTCTCTTGCCCCATGCGCGCCTCGGCTGTGTAGGCAGGGAGCGGTGCGAGGGAAACCGAGAGGGTCACGCGCTCCCAAGGAACGCCCAGGCCGCAGCGCGGAGCCGCCCAGGCTCGTGCTCGCAGGTCCACCGCGTGCCACGCAGCCAACCATGGCGCAGTGAGAGGTGTAACAACTCCCGTCCAAACGAGTGCCAGGCGCAACGTACTCGCTCGCGGAAACCACTTCGCATACAACAAACGCGCCGCGTGCGCGGCTCAGACAGACACGACAGGGACCGCGAGGGCGTCGTCAGTTGGGCGAGGGCTGCGGCCTGCGGGCCTGCGGCCTGCTGCCGCGCGCCTGCGGCAAGTGGTCGGTCCCGCCTGCTCCTCGTCACCTCTTTTCCCGCCCTCTCGTCAGTGTCTCCCTCGCCTCGCCTCGCTTCGTCACGAAACATAGCGGTTCGAGCGCACCGTATGGGCAGCCTTTGTAGTGAGACGGAGGCCGCAGCGGCAGTGCGCTGGGCGGCGCTGGACGCTCCTGCGACGCAGGCTGAGGTTTCCCGCTACCGCGCCGCGGTGCTGGCTGCGCTCAAGGAGGCCCGCGAGCGCGGTGCGGAGTGCGAGAGCGACGAGGAGGTTGTGCTGGAGGAGAGTGAGGCCGTCGATCCCACTCCAGAGGAGGAGGAGGACGCGGGCGGTGCTGACGCAGGCGGTGCGCACTTTCTGCCCGCCTGCTTGCGCCGCCTGACCCACGCGCGCAGAGCTGGTCGAGGGCGACGTGGACGCGCTGGACCCGCGCGAATGGCAGGTGCCTGAGCAGTGCATACCCGTGCACGCCAACGTGACGCTCTTCAACTGGAAGCCCCTGGCGGCGGCGTGCCAGTTCGACGTGGTGATGATGGACCCGCCGTGGCAGCTGGCGACAGCCAACCCCACGCGTGGCGTGTCGCTGGGCTACTCCCAGCTCACAGACGACTTCATCGGCAACCTGCCGCTCAGCCAGCTGCAGACCAATGGCCTGCTGTTCGTGTGGGTCATCAACGCGAAGTACCAGTGGACTCTGAACCAGTTCAAGAAGTGGGGCTATACCTTTGTGGACGAGATTGTGTGGGTCAAGGTCACAAACAGCCGCCGCCTGGCCAAGAGCCACGGCTTTTACCTGCAGCACGCCAAGGAGGTGTGCCTGGTTGCGCGCAAGGGGGACTCGCCCAAGGGCATGGTGCCAGGCATCGGCAGCGACATCATCTTCGCCCCTCGACGCGGACAGAGCCAGAAGCCGACGGAGATCTATGACCTTATCGAGCGCTTGGTGCCAAACGGCAAGTACCTGGAGATCTTTGCGCGCAAGAACAACCTGCGCAACTACTGGGTCTCCGTGGGCAATGAGGTCACAGGAACTGGGCTGCCGGAGACGGACACGGATGGGCTAGCGGCCGACGGGGCGATCCCCAACGCGCGCTTCGGTCGCGGCTCGTGAGGCTTCTTCTAAGCGCGTCCGTTCGCTAGTGTTATCAAAGAACTGTTATGCAGCGTCGGTTAGCGTCTGGTCTTGTTGCCTGCCTGCACAGCGACTGGCGAAGGGCTGCGGCTGCGCTTGCACCCCCTCTCCTCCACGCCGGGCGCCGCCAGCTGCGTCCATCCCCCGCGCTCCGCCGCTTTGGGGTCTGCGGGCGCTAGCTGGGGCACGAGCACCTCCGGTCTGCTGGCCACCACCTCGCCGCGCGCAGCCCTGCGGAAGCAGTCCAGCGCGAGCAGCCGCTGCACGCTGTGCGCCCCGTCGCCGGTGGGCAGCAGGCCGCTCTGGCGGCAGCGTCGCTGCAGCTCTTCTGGGCTGAGCGCCTCCAGCTGTGCGCGCAGCGCCGCGTCCTGCGGCAGCCCCGGCACCGGCGCGAAGCTGCGCAGGAAGGCGTGCTCCAGTCCGCTCAGGAAGAGCTCCGTGAAGAGGAACCAGTCCGCCCAGGCGCGCAGCACGGCGGACACGTGGCGACGCAGCGCCTGCGCTGAGATGCGGCTCTCCAGCTCGCCGTGCGCCGCGTGCAGGCCCTCGAACACCGCCGGCAGCGCAGCCACCAGGTGCGTGCGGAAGGCTGCCGCGTTGCGCCCCTGCGACCGGCTGTTGTGCAGCAGGTCGGACAGCAGAAAGAGGCGCGCCACGCGGGTGGACGGAGGCGCGTCGGCCACCAGCAGCGACTCCACCAGCGCCTGGCTTACCTCGCGCGCCGCGTCAGCCAGGTCCATGGCAAACACCATCGCAGCCTGCACAGAGGCGCGCTCAACCGTGAGGCCCTGCAGCACGCCCTCCAGAGCGCTGCGCTCAGCCTCCGTCAGCGACCGCTCCTCATGGCCGCCCCCAGCGCCGCCCGCCGCCGCCTCGCCCAGCCTGGGCGGGTGCCACAGCGAGCCACCCGCCTGCATGTGGAACGGCTCCTCGCGCCACCCGCGCAGCGACTCACCCTGCGCCAGCGAGAAGACGCGCCACCGGTAGTACTCGCCCTCCGCCGAAGCTGCGTCGCGGAGGAAGGCAAAGTCCTGGGGCGCGCGCGCTCAGCGAGGCTGTGGCTGGGCGCACGCGGCACGCATACCGGGTTGGCCCCCTCGCGCTCAGCCACGGCCTGCTCCAGGGCCACTCCGTCCAGCGCCACGTAGCAGGCGAGCGTGTCGATGAGGTGGGCACGCGCAGCGCTGGGGACCCTCACGTGCGTGTCACAAGCCGCGGGCGCAGCGGCGGCGGGCGGCGCGGGCGGCGCGGGCGGCGCGGGCGGCGCAAGCGGCGCGGATGAGAAGCCGTGCGGCACCTGCACCGCGGGTGGGGGCCAGCAGGGGAGCGGCGGCAGCGCCACAGCCTTGCTCCACCCCAGCCGCAGCTCATGCTCGTGCAGCACCACGCCCTGCAGCTGCTGCAGCGCATCCTCGGCGCAGCGGCGGGTCATGAAGGCCACGAAGCCAGTGAGGCGACCGCGCAGGCGGCCCTCCTCCTCACGCGGCCACAGCACCTTGACGCTGGCGATGGGGCCGAACTTGCCGAACAGCAGCTTCAGCGCCTGCTCGTCCACGCTGTGTGCCAGGTTGCCAACGTATAGGTTGGTGGTGCTTGGGTCGCCCGTGTCGAAGGAACCCCACACAGCCTCACTGGGCGCTACGTCAAAGCCGGAGCTGCCGCGACGCTCACGCTCTTGATGCTCCCTGCGCACAACCGCGCTCAGCCGCGGGGGGCTGTGGGTCAGGGAGTACGCACCGCTGCATCTCATCCCGCACTGCGTCGATGGCGCGAGGCCTGGAGCGGTCCGCCCGGCCGGGCAGCTCAAACACGGAGGCCGGCTTCTCCTCGGTGCGCGCCCGTGCGGCCAGCATGCTGGGCGGCAGGAAGGAGGGGACGTAGGTGGAGTGTACACGGAGTGAGGCGCTAGGCGCAGCCGTGGGCCGCGAGCCTGGCTCCACCACGCCGCCACGCACGAAGGCCATGGGCGCCGCATGCGCGACGCCGCCAGCGTCAAAGGATGCAACGAAATCCTCGTAGCATGCTGCGCTCTCCTCATCCAGCCTCTGTAGCCAAGCCACGGGTGTCAGGAGCGAGGCTCGCCCCGTATCGCGGGCGGGCGCGCCTTCTTCTTCGCCTCCTCAGCCTCCTTGTGAATCTGCGCGAGCGTGAGCGTCGTAGGGTAGAGAGGCAGTCCAACGCGCGGAACCATCGTGCCTGGAATGGGCTCTTCTTGATCACCACGGCCGGCAGGGACTTGCGCTCCATGACTGCTGCACTCACAAGGGCATGATGGCGTGTGAGGAGGTGCACCTGCAGCTCGGAGGGCGAGCACACTAGGAGGAGGACTCGAACAGCAGTAGAACGCGGCGAGGAAAGCGCAACCAGTCGAGAGGACTCATCGCGCCTCCTCGTCGTGCGTTCGTCGGTTCGTGCGAACACTCGCAGGGCGCGCACCATGTCCGGCGTGTTGCGCAGCTCGCAGTTGGTGCAGCGCCTCACGCGTGTGCCGCGCGTGACGCAGCAGACGCGCGGCTTCGCTGCTGGTGCGTCCCTCTCCTCCCCAGCCTCGCGCCCCGCTGCCTGTCTGCTCTGCGCTGCAGTAGCAGCGGGAGAGCTTGACGCGCTGTCCGGACGGGTCAAGCACGAAATCAACCCTAGCGTGCTCTGCCCGCTCTGACAACAGTGGCGTCGCAGACCACCACGGCCCTCCCAAGGTGGACTTCTGGCAGGAGCCGGGCAACCCTGCCAACTGGAAGGCTGAGCAGGCGCGTGAAAGGCGCGGGACGGTGTGCGCTGTTCCGCACTCACCCAGGCTCCTCCAGACGGTGCTGATCATTCTGGGCACCTGGGCGGTGGTGATTAAGGGCGCTATGACATACTTTGGAAAGTGAGGAGGGGTGGAGGTGCGCGCTGTGGGTTGCCCTGTGAGCGCCCAATCTTTGACGGAGATTGGCCACATGAGGGCTGAAGGCGCCATGCGCTTGGAGGCGCGCACCGGCGCCGCTCAGAAGGAGGGGGGTGTGCACGACATGCACAGCTACGAGAAGCGGCTATGGTAAAGCAACGCTCGTTTGTCAGCTGTTTGTCCACGGTTGCGCTCTGGGGTCCAATCGAAAGATGCCCAGCCCGTGATCGCCGTCCTGCGCTTGCGCACAGTCCACGCGTCTAACGATGAAGCTCTGCAGTAGCAGCTCGTAAAAGAGGCTCTCCTCACGCAATGGCCGGCACAGCTGCGCCAACAGCATGACGCCCCGCTCGCTGCAAACCGCTACGAGCGCACAACACAGCGCCTCCGCAGCACGAGCTGCGCGCGGTCCTCCTTCTGGCGTCATGCCATACGCCACGTCGGCAGCGAGCACCAGGTGGAAAGGGTAGCCTGGGAGCGCACGCAGCGCCTCTGGAGCGCCCCAGTCCACGTCAGCGACGTGCAGTTCTGTGGCGCCGCAGCTGTGCGCGTTGGATTGGACGTTTTGTCGCAGCCGCGGCACGCAGTCGTCTCGGTCGGCGAGGAGCACGGAGGCGAAGGCGCCCGTCTGGGCCAGCAGCAGCCCTGGCAGCGCGGAGCAGCCTGCGCCGAGCTCTAGGGCGCGAAGCGGCTCGGAGACGCCGCGCGTGCGCAGCTCAGCAGCAACAGAGGCTGCGCCGCCTTGCTCGCTGAGATAGCGCGCCAGCCCGACGCTTCCAGCCCACACGGTGCCGCCCAGGCCAGCACCGAACTCCTCGTGCACGCACAGAGAGTGCGCGGTCCCGCCTGCCAAGCCGCCGAAACGGTAGCGCCTCGTCCACAAGCTCTCCTCCTCATCCTCCTGGGCGGCCTCTGCGCAGGCGGCCATGCGGGCTACGCGGAAAAAGAGCGCAGCGCAAGTGCTCGAAATTTGGTGGACGCTAAATATATATGTCAACAAACGTCATGTCAGATGTCTACGCGGCAGCTCAACATCTGCGCCACTCACAGCCGGTTGGTTGCCCGTTCTTCCCGGTATCTCCCGGTGGCTTTGTCCCTGACCCCTCCAGCCTTTCCCCTGGGGTGATCCCATGGCAACCCGTCGTCACCCAGCTCCCCTCGCGCCCAGCCGCCGTCGCGCGTGCCCTGCTGCGGCGCCGCCAGGCTGCCCAACACCGCGCCGGTGAGACCGTCGTCGGGGGGGTACGGGCCGTGAGAATATTCACGCGACGCGCGGTCGTACGAGCCGGTGGCTGCTCGCCCGGCGAACTCCCGCCGGAACTGCGTGTCGTCGTACAGCGGGAAGCCCGGGCGGGGCGCACCAGACAGGTTGTACGGCTCGTCTTCGTACAGCTGCGTGTAGCTGGGCTTAAATCCCGGTACCCCCGCACCTCCGTCCGCCCCTCGCCGAGGCGGCCCTTCCGCCGCGAACACCTTAATCACCGGCGCCCCAGCCACGTCACCCCCAGCGGGGCGAGGCACGTAGCTGTCCAGCAAAGGCAGCAACCACGGCTCGCGGCGACAATCCTGCAGCAACTGCCGCACGGCCGCCTGCTTCTCTGCGGGCGCCAGGCGCTGCACCAGCGCGCGCGTGCTCGCAGCCTGCACCTGCTGCTGCTGCTGCTGCGGCTGCTGCGGCTGCTGCGGCTGCGTCAATGATTGAGCGGGGCCGGAGGCAGGGTCAGAGACGAGGATCATCTCCATCTTGCGCTGCTGGGGCGATTTGAGCTGTTTGAGCGCATCCGCGTCCTGTTGCTCGTCCGTGGGGGTGTCCATGGATGCCACGTCCGCGATGGAGTTGAGGAGGACGGCGACCAGGCCCAGGCCGGTGACGCAGTAGAAGAAGTGGAAGTCCTCGCCGGACGAGGTGGAGGGGTAGTAATCCCCCAAGCCGATGGTTGACAGCGTGACGAAACAAAAGTAGAAGGCTGCGTGATACCCCCACGCCTCCAAGTTCTGGAACACCAACATGCCCAGCACCAGCCAGCACACCACCAGCAGACCAGACACGCTCAGCCGACGCCACTTGCGATGAACCTGCATGGCCGGGTTGCCCGCGCTGGTGTACAGGCGCACAAACTGCCAATAGCTCACGCCAATGGTGCTGTGCATGTCCACCCGTGCCTCATCGCAGTGCGCTTCGAACTCATCGTCGCTCATAACTTGACCCTCCAAACCATCCAGCACGCCACGCACAGCCACCAGCGTGGCGATTCCCCTCCCGTCGCGAATGCTGCGCCAATGGGTGCGCACTTTGGTGCTGCTGCCCACCAAACCGGTTTCCAACAGCTCTAACCCGAAGAGCGCGATGGTGCTCAGACAAACCCCAGCCAGCGGGATGGTGAGCAGCGAAAAGAGGCAGAGCCAGAGTCGGCCTGCGATCGTCTTTGGGGCGATCTCGCCGTAGCCGATTGTGGTCAGCAGCTCGAAGGAGAAGAGGAAGGACTTATAGCCTTGCATGGTCCAGCTGTTGGATACGCCCGACGGGTTGGACAGGTAGTTTGAAACCAGAGAGGAGTACAAAGCCCCGCCCGCGGTTGTGTTTACCGCCAGGCTGGCGTTGGTCAGCTGAGCCTGCAGAGCATACATGAACGTCACGTACTCCCCGTTCAAACTGTCAGCCTGCAGGGCCACGGGTGAGGCGCCAGTGGGAGCGGAAGGGAGCGCAAATGGAATACTGACGCACCGTCGCTGTTTCAAGGCCTGAGAAGACCAAACCGCCTACCATGGTGGCTATGCCCAGCACAGCCATGGCTATCAGGCTGTTCATAATCATTTGGGAGCCGTAGCCGCTCCGCGCGTAACACACTGAGAAGCAGTTCTTCATGGTTGCGGGCGGTTAACAGCGTCAATACAGACCCGGGATCGACCCTGGGGAGGGGACGCGCAGCCGGGTGTCAGCGCACTGAGAAGGCGCAGGAGAGCGCAGGCGCGCGGCGTTGAGAGGTTGGAGGGCCATGTGAGCGAGGGAACGCAACCGCTTGGGTGTTTAGGCTAGGGTTGGCCCAACGCAGCGCGGGCGGCGCGGCAGCGAAGCCGGGCAGTACCTTTGGAAGGCGTTCAGGAGAGCGGTCCAATGCGATGGTGTTAAGGTCGGGTTGGGAGGCGCGCTGACGTGTGGATGTTGCGCAGGGCACCACGAGCCCGACGACACACCAGCTGCACACGCAGAGCACGCACAGGCGAAGGCGCGCTTCGCTGCTGACGTCACCGCCGTACGGGAGGGCGTGGGCATGCAGCGTACGACGATTTCGAGGTTTCCAGTTTTTTCCGACCGCGCCGCTGCGCTTTTGCCGGTAGCGAACACCAGCCTCGCACAGTGCATCCCAAGGATGCCCACTGGCCGTACGCGTGTCGTGCTCTCAGTCCGCCTTGTGTTTGCGCGCCGGCAGCAGGAAGCACGCGATGACGCCTGCTACGCCCTTGACTCGGTCCCACAACGTCATGCCGTAGAACAGCTGTGGGGCCGTTCGAATGAACGTCACACACCGCACAGCAGGCACAACAAGCACAACAGGGCAGCACTGAGCGCGTACTCACCTTGATCAGGCTGGCCACGAAGTCGAAGGCGTACGCCTTGACTGGGTACTGCAGCGGTGGCGGGATGTCCGTGCGGATGAGCCAGGGCCATCGATCCTGAGCAAAGGCTTTGGGGATGCAGCACCCTCTGAGTCCTTCCACCCCCGCAAAGCGGTCAAATCCGGACTCTTTGACGCCGCCGAAGGGCAGCGACTGCGCCATGTACGTGGTTGCGAAGTCGTTGATGGAGGACATGCCCGCCTGGAGCTGCCCAGCGATGCGGCGAGCGCGAACGCCCGAACGACTGAACACGCTGCTGCCTAATCCGAAGGCGCATCCGTTGGCCAAACGCACAGCCTCGTCGTCGCTGTCGAAGGCGCTCACGCACAGCACAGGGCCAAACACCTCCTCCTGTGAGATCCGCATCGACTGCGTCACACCGGCGAGCACGCACGGCGCACAGAACTGGCCACATCCGTCGCCCACGATGCGCGCCTGCGCAATGACAACAGCGCCCTGCTTCACTGCATCGTCGACGAGGCCCTTCACGAAAGCAGCCTGCTGCGGCATGCACATTGCGCCAGCGTCGACGCCGCTAGGGTTCAGTGCCCATCCGGCGCGCATCTTCTCGGTGACGGCGCCCACTTGACGCACGAATGCGTCGTACAGCGGGCGTTGCACGAAGAATCGTTCGGCGCCGGCGCAGTTCTGGCCGCACGACTGGAAAGCCCCACGAAGAGCGATGGGCACAACCTGCGCCAGGTCAGCGTCGTCGCACACGATGAAAGCGTCCTTGCCTCCCAGTTCAAGCACCACCGGTTTCAGGTGGGCAGATGCTGCGGCCATCACCTTTCGGCCAACTGCGGTTGAGCCCACAAAGACGAGTTTGCCCACTTTAGGCGCGGTGACCAGCGCGTGACCAGCCTCGCCGTATCCAGTCACGATCTGCACCAGGTCGGTTGGCGCGCCAGCTGCGGCTAACGCAGCCTTGATGACTCGCCCGTAGTACTCGCTGCTCCACGTGGCAAACTCTGACACTTTCACCACCAGCGCGTTGCCCGCAAACAGGTTGCTCAGCAGCGGGTTGAACACGTTGTGAAAGGGGTAGTTCCAAGGCACGATAGCACCCATCACACCCACCGGCACATACTGCACGCTGGCGTGTTTGTAGAACATCATCGTGCCAGCAGACCGACGCTCCGGACGCAGCCACTGTTCGCCCTCGTCGCAAAGCCAGTTGATCTTCTCCAGGGTGACCATGACTTCGCCAAACGCAGCGTCCACCATCGGTTTGCCGCTGTCGCGCGCAGAGACGGCGCAGATTGTGTGTTGGTTGTCCAAGATGAAGCGCTGCATGATGCGGAGGAGCTTGCGTCGCTGCGCGAAGGAGGATCGCGCCCAGACGAGCTGCGCCGCGTGGGCTGCATCCACCTTGGCGAGCACCTCAGCTGGCGTGTCTGCGTGCGCCCGCCCGCTGCCCAGCAGGTGCAGCGAGCCGGGGTCGTAGCAGGGGACGTAGTTCTTTGGAAACGGCGTCGCCGGGTCCTGCCAGAGCGGCAAAGGATGGGATTAAGCGGGCCGCGTGCGAGAGTTCACGCTGCGCCTTGCATGCGCCGCGGATGCTCGCCCTCGCGCGCGTCCGCCTCGCACGGGGAGGGCGAACGCACCCACTTGCCGCCGGGCTGGAGCTGCGCCTCGAGAGGAGTGAGCGGAACGTGCAGCTGCGGCACTCGCACACCCCACACGTAGCGCTTCACCGCGCGCAGCGCCACCAGCTTGAACGCGTACCAGCACAGCAGCAGCGCCACTGCGATCGGCACGCGCAGGTCGGTGGAGGGAGAGAGGCCCAGCAGAGGCGCCACGCTGGACTGCACGCGACCAGACAACTCCAGCAGCTGCTCCACGCGCGCCTCGGCGAACGCGCGCAGCGGCTGCAGCACCGGAGAAGACAGGAGAGACTCCATCGCGCACCCGACCAGGCGCCAAAAGTGGCTGATCTTGTGCGGGATGCGCGTGCTGCTCTTCTTTGGTCGGTCGCTCGTCGTCATCGTTTTGCACGCTTTGGTGATAATATACCGTGGTTACAGGCACACATGTGTGCATTGCGTGTTCAGTCAGGCGTGCTTGAGCGCAGCCTTGATTGCGTCCACCACAGCTTGCGGCTTCAGTCCCTCTCTGCGCAAAACCTGGAACTTGATCATACCCGTTCCGTGTGTGGTCTTGATGTCCGCCGAAAGCACGTCCAGGCCTAACTCAGACATCGCCTTCATCATCTTAGACAACAAGCCGGGTGAGTCCTCCACGCTTATGCCGATGATCCAGGTCGGACGGCTCATCCCGCTCACCGCGGCCGGGTCCTCGAAAGACATTACCTCAACCTTGGCATCGACGGCGCGCGGCTGCGTGCTGGCAGCGGTCTTAGAGATTGCGCTGGCAGACGCTGCGTTGACGATGGCTGTGCGGATGGACGCCAGCCGGGTCTCGGTGAGAGCCTCTCCGCCTTGACACGTCACTCTGAAGGTGTCCTTGACGGTGGAGGATGGCGTGGTCACCTTGGCCTGAGAGCAGAGCGAGAGAGCGAGCGCGCATGAGTTACTCCCACAGAGAAAGCGCCAGCAGGACGACCGCGGCCCGGCAGCCTTCCTGACGCCCTGGCGCACGGCGCAACGCAACACAGGGCAGCTCGGCCAGGCTCACGCGCAGCGCACAGGATACAGCCCAGCAGTAGGGTCCCAGCCGCCTCCCCAGCAGAACAGCGCCCAGCGTTGCCCACGCCCGCGCCGGCGTCACGCGCCTTCTCGATGTTGAGCCCCAGGCTGGCGATGGTGGCTGTGACGTCACTGAGAAGCCCAGGGCGGTCCGGAGCAACCACCGTGACTTCCGCAGTACCGCCTCCGTCGACCACGACGCACTCCACTCTGGCTCTGTGTGAACCATCGCTTTCGCTCCAGGCGAGGAAGCGCGTCCACTCGCCCCTGTCCTTGCCGCCAGCGGCGGCGCAGCGCAGGGTGGGGCGCGAGTGGGGTGCGCACGCGCGGGGCGCGCTGGCACAGCCGGTAGAGCCGCACAAGGCGCGCAATGCACGCGGCACAGGTCGACAAGCGGGCAGCTGCAACGCGAAGCCCATGGCGGCGTCAAGTAGTGTGCACATCAGAGTCTCTCTGTGTTCGATCTCTGTTCGCGAGGTGCCCTGCGACCTCCAGCAGCAACGTCTGGCGCCCTCTCACTCTTCTTCAAGTCTCACCCTTCACGTGCCGTACGGTCGCGCCTCCATTCCTTCGGGCGGAGTGACCTGCACGGTTTGCTTGCCAACCTCCCTCCAGTCGGTGGACAGGCAGGTGCCTCCGCTTTCCACGTAGCTCTTCTGCATGGCTCGTCGCGTGTCGTCATCCGCTTTGGAATAGATGCTCTGAAAGAGACGGTTTAGGGCTGCGTCGCCACCAAGCGGTGCCTCCGCAGCCTCCTCCTCGTCTAAGGCGCGCGCCAGAGCAGCCCAGTCCTTGGAGGCCTTGCGTTGCGTGGGCGGCGCCGCGGCGGGTGGCGCCGCGTCGAGGACAGAGGTCTCAAAGGAGGGCCAGGGCACTCCGTCGCACGCAGCCTTGCGCAAGCGAACGGAAAGCGTGTCGCCGCTCGCGCTCAGCCGGTGCTCGCCTGGCGCGACGGCAGCCGCGAGCGAGACGCTCAGCGGAGCGCTCGAGGCGCCCTCTGGCAGCGAGATGCGCAGCGAGCGCGACGACACAGAGACCTTGACCGCGCTTGGGTCCACCGCACAGCTCAGCCGCAGCGTCAGGGTGACGTGGCTGTCCGTCTGCGACCAGCCGCGCCGCGGCGCGTGTGCGCAGCGCGGGCCCGCAGCCAGCGGCGGGGAGCCCACAGCCAGCGCAAGCTCCGCCTGGCACTTGCGCAGCCAGCGTTGCGTGTCAGCGCTGCCGCTCGTGGCGTGTGCGCCTCGAAAGACCTCCAACGCAGCGCCGAAGTTTCCTTGGCTGAACAGGGACTCGCCTGCGTGGAGCTGCGCTGCTACGCATACCACCGCATCCGCGCTTTCAGACGCCATCGCGCTGGATACGATACAGCCCAACGGGCACCGACTGTATGGAGCTTCAGTCGTGACCACTGCTTCCTACACCTACGTAGTAGTACGTGCGTGCGTTGTACGACCACTGGCGTGACCTCCGCGGACTTGTTCTGCTCGCTCGTCTCTGGGCCATGGCGCCCGTCACCGCCTCGGCACGGCCCTGCGGCGCGCTGCTGCCGTGCTTTCGGGGCGCGGCAGGGTGTGCGAGCGCAGGCGCCTCTCGCGCGCCGCGCCGTGCTGCGCCGCCCAAAGCGGTGGGCCGCATCACCTACTGGAAGGACGGTGAAGAGCTGGAGATCACGGAGGAGGAGATGCCGCGCGAGGTGTGTGCGCGAGTTCTGCGCTCTGCTGCAGTGCCAAAGCAAAGACGCCTGTGCGACTGCTGACCGACTGCGCGCCCGCAGGACCTGCGTCTGTGGGAGGAGCGGTCGCTAGAGGCGCAGGGGCCGCCGCTGTGGGACCTTGTGCAGAGCAAGGCGCCAAAGCCAGCATCTCCGCCGCCCGCCGCCGCGCCTCTGTCTTCCGACGCGCCGCCCGCGCGCGCGCCTCTGCAGATCAGCAAGATGGACTTCACGGTGAACTCCATCATCGACAAGATCAACCGCGGCAAGGTGAACTTGCGGCCGGCGTATCAGCGCGAGTACGTCTGGACCACTCGAACCGCGTCGCGACTGGTTGAGTCGCTGCTGCTCAACGTGCCCATCCCCACCATGTTCTTCCACGAGAACGGCGAGCGGGGCACCATGGAGGTGGTTGACGGCAAGCAGCGTTTAACTTCTATATGGGCTTTTATCATGGGCGAGTTCCCAGACGGCTCCGCTTTCAAGCTCACGGGGCTGGAGGTGTATGAGGAGCTGAACGGACTCACCTTTGCGGACCTGTCGGACGTGCAGCAGGAGACGATCAAAGATTACCCGCTCAACGTGCACACCATCGGCCGTCAAAGCCAGCCTGA